>Ga0315289_10000026_pt1 | contig 241129 bp, 220 predicted proteins | sample YL17G11_40_MG_FD_203452 | JGI IMG/M metagenome (GOLD analysis project Ga0315289, IMG submission 203452) | Sediment microbial communities from Yellowstone Lake, YNP, Wyoming, USA - YL17G11_40 | ecosystem: Environmental > Aquatic > Freshwater > Lake > Sediment | place: USA: Wyoming | collected... | reverse complement strand
AATATGTCAATTTGCTTCCCGGCGAAGTCATTGGAGAAGTTATCCCTGAAAAAGAAAGCCGGAAGATATTATTTCAAGCCGGGAAACTCGATATGGTCACAGAGGACTGGGTTAGTGACCCTGACATTGTAAGTCAAAACCCAGGAACAAACGGTAACATTCGCAAGGGCAGTGTCCAGCATGCATGCAATGCCAATACCGTAGCCGATAAAATTTGCAGTAACCTGCGAGATATAAACAACTACGAAAAGCAAAGATCGGGTTCCTCAGAAGATGCCAAGGGCCAGACAATACAACCGTTGGTCGATAGTTTTGTGGTAGCAAGTCTGGTCGGCGGAAAAGGCAGCAGTTTATTCCGGCCCATTATACAGACAACCAGACGTGTTGCTTCTGAGCTGCACATGAACATTCGTATAACCCCCATACTACTATTGCGAGGAACCCTTAATCCAGGGGACGTAGTGGCGGCAGCATGTAATCAATATTGGTCCCTTAAGAGCCTTCAGCTTTTTTATGAAGGCAAACTCAATCTGCCAAATCAGACCAATGGTGATCAGTCCTACTTCTGCGAGCCGCCAATAATACTATCCAATGCCAACGACCACGGCGAACTTGCTCATCTGTTACAACTAAAAGCATTGACAAGTAAATTCCTGAATCTGATATGCCACAAGCAATTTGGTAAGATATTCCGTCAGGAATCCAGCAATCTCTACGAAAATCAGGTTACTGACGGGCTCGGGCGCTTTCGCAAGGCGGCGACGTTCGGTATTTCGTTAATAAACTTAAACAAACTAAAAGCCCTTTTCTTTACAGCCGTCTGCCAAGTCCTTTTATTTGTAAAAAGGCTCCTACTCGATGAAAAAAGTGCTGAACCGGTTGAACGGGCGTATAACTGCGCTTCAGAATTAAGTCTTACAGAAACCTATACCGATGATTCAGCCTGCAACAGGCTTTGCCTTTTAACCAATACAGGCAATATCGACGTGCGAAATCGTGTCATCAGCGTCCTTCACCAGAGATGGAATAGGCGGCGGGGTTTTGACGGATGCACACAGCTTTACGCCGTTGGCAGATACATTTTTGAAACAGAGGTTCCGCAACTGGTTCTGGCGATGCAGAGCGGAGTACCTAGATGGATGAAGGATTGTCAAACAGCCTTCAAAAGGAACGTCAGTGATTACCTTCAAAAGCTAACCGGGCTTCCTGATTCCAGAAGATATCTGGAATCCCTGCTTGAGCTTATAAAAAAGTCTGAGGCCGTTAATCAGGATAAACTCCAGCAGGCATACGGCACCTCTAAGGCACTAAGGGCGGCACTGAATAGTTATGAGCAGAAATATCTCAAACTTAAAAGTAAAAACTGGCTGTACAGATTATTCAGTTTTTTCATTAAGGCTTCGTTCCTTAAAAACTACCCCAGATATGTAGAAGCCACCGCCAAAAACCTGCTTGAGATTGATGCCAGAAAAATGCTCGCAGCAAATGTCTATCCGGCAGTACGCCAAATGATTATGGATGAATTAAACTATATTAATTGCCTGTTCAAAAACACAACCACCCTGTGTACAGCTTTAGAGGAGGAGACCCATCGGTTAGGGAGACTTTCTGACGACTTTTATGTCCCCTGCGGCATTGAGCTTGCCAGTCAGGAATTCATGGAGCGTGTTCTCAGGGACATTTACAAAAATAACGGCGGTAAGTCCTCAGTTATATCCAAGATGTTCGAGGCCTTCTGCAGTAGATATAAAAGCCTTGATGTGTTTAGCAACGGTAATATTGAAGAAATTGAAAAGTTTTTGATAGCCCAGGGGCAGCAAAATGCACAGCAGACAATTTCAGCTCTTAATGTCATGGAAGTATTTAAGGCGACTTTTCCGCAGCCGGAACAACAGAATAATCAGTTTTTCCACAATATCAATGAAAGCTGCGGCAGAATAAGGCTTACAGGAGAGGCAGATGAGGATATCCCGGCCTTAAAGTATATACTCGCACATGACCAATACACAGCTGATTATGTAGCAGCCAGCGCCAACTCCATTAACCGCCGCGGCGGTGACTGGCGCCCTGTGATTGTCGAAGGCCTAAACAGCATAATTTTTGTGTGGTACCGGGCAAGGGTTTCAATATCGCAGCTGATTGAGGAAACTGGCGAGCTTTATCAGCCGCCGAAAGATCCCAGAAAACTCGCAAAACTCGGTGAGCATCCCTTAATCTCTTTTGCGCCCGTGTATGGCTGTGGGACGCATAAAATTGACACCATAATTGCCGCTGGCCTGCTGGCCGGATATATCAGCCACGACAAAAATAAATATGGATTCTGCTGCAACGGCCATCGGAAAGATTTGGGAAGTTCGCTCGATGAAATCAGAGCCACCCTTGCAGAAGATTACCCTCTGCTTGTCGCAATCTATGCTGACTCGATAACTGAGTTATCCAGACGTGCAAAGCAAGGCCAACGCACGGATAATGCAACGAATACCAAATTGGCTTTAACAGATCCTTTGGTTCAGTCCCTTTCGCCTAACACTTTCACTGCTGTAGAAAGCATAGCTGAGGAACTCGCTAAATATTTAAGGTAAAAATATGGTTGAAGTGAATGATAATCCTTGCTCATGGGTAGAACTGGTTGTTACCGGTCTTGGCGGCGGCGTAATAAAAAAACAATGGGTTCACACCAATGATTACCAAACAAAAGACTGCTGGCGGCAAAAATACAAAGACAAAAACTTGTTTTTTTCAGCTGCCTGTTTTTACAGCCCCGAAAAATCAGCAAAATGCACGGCCTCGATGTATTTCGTCCTGCGGGCACGCAGCCTCGACGACATTCGCGAACCTACGATTAAAACGTGTCTTTATATAAGCGATAACTTCAGCATCCCACAGGACTGCATTGAGGTTATTTATGCCGGCGGCAGTAACGGTACGGATGCCGGCGCCGCCGGCTCTGCCGCCAACAACGGCGGTGAAAGCGGTAACAACACCCACAATGCCAAGAGTGCCGCTGCTGAAACGGTAATATTAATCCCACCGATTGTCTTCACCGGACAGCCCACGCCATTAATGCCGGCGATAAATTACGAACTGGCCCGGCAACTCGTTGAAGATGTGACTGAAAATATCGACATTGACGTTTACCACCGAAGTTACCTCATCAAGTTGCCGAATTCATTCAGCCCTAAAACAGGCAGTTATGTTATTCCGTTAACAATTAAAGAATTGCTGTATATGGCTGCTCAGGCTATTGCTGAGCTTTCAAAACAACCCAGGCCTGAAGACTCCTTAATCATGCCCTGCTCTGTCCCTGAAGCAGCTGAGTGGTTCGGCAGGCTTCTCGAAGAAACTAAAAAGACGCAGGAAAGACAACATCAGCTCCAAAACCTGCTGTTTAAAGATGGCTGGCAGACATCACCTTGTACTCGTCGCCTGTTGTGGGCGGATTTGGATAAAAACAACGCCCTGGAGGCATGCAGAATAATATCGCAGTTTTATTCCTGGATAAAGGCAAGCCCTGACGAGATATGGCATTACCTTCAACAGATTAACCGTCGCAATCGCATTGAAGATTATCAAAGGCTACGAGCCATCTTGAATTTTGCCACTGAAAATCCAAGATTTGCAAATTGTGAACATCCGCTTCTTAAACAGTTCTGTCCTGCCGGCAAATGTTTTATGGCTGAACTGAACAGTGAGTACGAATGTCCATCTTTGTTTCAATAAATGATCGGGGAAAATAAATGTATTTTAAAATAAGAAAAGCTAACGACCAGGTCATATACGTCAGTCTTAATCAGCCAAGCTGCAAACAATGGCACATTGTCGTTGATAAAAAGGGTTGTTTTGATGCACTTAGATGTTTTGCCTTACGCAGACAACCTAAATGTAAAAACTGTTGTCTTGCCCACACTATACAAAGCCGTATTAGAAGAAAAACAAGTTCTAATGTGGTCAAGAAGTCAAGAAGGTCACGATGAACAGACAGACTTGCCAAGATAGTCCTGATAAATGGCCTAAAAGGCAGTCAGATTTTCCGTATCCGATAACACCGGCTGTCCTGCCCGATGGTAACGGAGGTTTTACACCCTGTCCAGAACTGCTGACAGAAGATGAAGCGATCAGGTTTCTCAGGCTTGATAATATCAACACAGAAGTTCCTTCCAACACCTTGAGATATTACAGGAATAAAGGGCTTCTCAGGGCAACTCAGGTCGGCAAATGCATTCGATATCGCCGCATTGAACTTGAGAAACTCTTAGAAAGACTAACAGAAGCCAATCCTCGATAAATAAACATATGAAAAGTTTTTTCAATAATTTTTCAAAAAGTTCTTGCGCTCAAAGAGTTGATGCGCTTTAATTGAGATAGGTTCAATTTTGGAGTATGCAAAAAAGACAGGGTAAGACCATTAATCTGGTGATGATTATAAATAAGGATAGAGTGGAAAAATGACAGCAAAAAGCACAGTTGTTTTAAGTAGTAATGGAAAATATTGGCAAGCGTTTTATTACGATACCACAGGTAAGCGAAGAGCCAAAAGCCTTGGGTCCAAAAAAGAGCTTTCAAGACGTCATGCTAAAGTCAAATGTGATAGGCTGGCTGCCAAATTAACTCTTAACCCTGGTATAGCGAATAGCGGACGGCCGACTAATTTGGGTGTTTTTATCCAACGATATTTGAATAGCCGCACAGACCTTCGCAAATCAACATTAGAATTACATCGTCTTACAGGTGACTACTTAAGGGAATTCTTTGGCGAAGATATTTATATCGATCGGATCGATAGAGCTAAGGCATCCAACTGGCGAGCTGCATTAGCCCAAGGTGCACTTAGTTTTCATCCAACAAAAGAGACAATGGCTGAATCATCGGTATGCATCCATATACGAAATGCTAAAACAATGCTCAACTATGCTGTAAGAGATGACCTGATCTTGTTCAATCCTTTTGACCGTCTCAAAGGCAATGCTACTGAGCCGGATAAGGATTGGAAATATATCAGCTTGGCAGAACTTGATAAACTGCTCGACACCTGTCCGAACATGGGCTGGAAAATGTTGATCGCTCTATGCAGGCTTGCTGGTCTGCGTCGAGGCGAAGCATTAGATCTGACCTGGTCCGATATCGACTGGCAGAAACATTGTTTCACAGTCATTGCCAAAAAAACAGGTAGACGTAGAGTCGTTCCCATTGAACCTAAACTTTATCAGCTTCTTCTTGATGCCTTTGAGCAAGCTCAGGAAAATGAAAATCGAATCTGTCCTGTTTCCCGGCACGGACTCTGGCGGAACTTCCAAGTATATCGCAAGCGAGCCGGACTGGAAAAGTGGAAAGATGCCTTTAAAGTTATGCGAAGAAACTGTGAAACAGACTGGGCACAAAAATATCCGCAGTATGCGGTATCAGTCTGGATCGGCCATAACATTCAGGTATCGGCACGACACTATTTACAGATACCGCAAGAGTTATATGATAAGGTTGCCGCCACAAACTTGACACAAACTGCCACAAAAACTGCCACAAAATCAAAAACTGAGCTGAGCGAGAGAAAATAAAGTGTTTGTAAGTTGTGGAATTGCAAGAGATTATAAAAATCGGGGTGACTGGATTCGAACCAGCGGCCTCCTGCTCCCAAAGCAGGCGCTCTAATCCAAGCTGAGCTACACCCCGGAGAAAGCAAGACAACGCATATTTGGCGTATTTTACACGAAACGAGGCGGCAATGCAATAAAATCGGATTTTAAGAAGGGCGAGATAAATCCGGCAATTTCCGAAGCCATATTGTGAACGTCTTCATTCGGCGGGCGGCTCAAAATTAGCTTGCAAATCAATTGTGAACAGGATATAATTCCAGAAAGAAGATGATTATAGGGGCAAAAAAGAGAAAATCTGGTTTTTAGGAGAATAATTGATTATGCCAGGTATGTTTTATTCAATAAAAGAAGCAGCTAATAAACTCAATAAGACCGAAGAACAAGTGAAAGAACTGGTCAAAGAGGGAAGGCTGCGTGAGTTTCGAGACGGTCCGAACCTGCTGTTTAAGGTGGATGAGGTCGAGGCATTGAGGGCAGAGACAGGCGGAGGCGCGGCGGAAGAGATAACACCCGGCGAATTGGAAGAGGTTTCAGGAGAAGCCGAGATTTCGCTTGCGCCGGAATTAGAAGAGACTGCTGGCGGAGATGATTTGAGCGGACAGACTACGCCGGCTGCCGGCGAGGGAATCAATATTCTCGGCGAAGAAACGACCGGCGAATACAAGGTTTCAGACGACAGTATGGCCGAGACAAAGGCCGCATCGGGCAGGACAGGGCTGCCGGACGATATGCTGGCTGAAACCAAAGCCGGGGCGGGCGAGGCGTCACTGGAAGAGATTGAAGGTGACGTAAACCTGGATACATTCGGCAGCGGGTCGGGACTGCTGGACCTTTCGCTGCAGGCCGATGATACTTCACTCGGCGGCATTCTCGATGAAATCTATACGCCGGAGGGTGAAGAAGAAGCCAAAGCAGCAAAAGAAGCCAAGGAAGGTTCGGCGATAGAGGTGGCCGCCGAGGCGGAACAACTGATGCCGGAAGAAGAGATTACTGCGCTGCAGGCAGCGGAGGCACGAGGAGCGGCTGTGTATGTCGAGGCAGAGCCGGATGCGATAAGCAACGCCCTTGGAATGACACTGTGGATATCTATTGCGGTCCTTATCTACACGGCGGCCGTGACCGTGGTGGCTCAAAGAGGCGCGATGCCTGCGATTCTCTCAAGTGTGCAGGGGATAATCTGGTATATCCTGCTTGGGTTGGCGGTGGCAACAGGTTTGATAGTCGGCGGGGCTTTTATGCTGAATAGACCCGCAGGTGCAGCGGCTGCGAAGCCAAAAGAAAACAAGGCAAAGAAAGAAAAGAAACCAAAGAAAGACAAAGGCCAGGCCGGGCCCGCAGCCGGTCCAGAAAACCGAAAGTAAGAGCGCATAACAAAATAAACTTTTGCTTATTTACAACGGTCTGGATTCCTGCTTTCGCAGGAATGACACATCCGAGATTGTTTTTTTTAGAGGCACTAAAAACTACTCTGGTTTGACTCTTCGATTGCAGCGAGAGAAAGCTGCGCTTACTATATACCACCCACCACAGACTGCTCAGGACCGGACATAACCGCTATATAAATTTTGTAAGTTTACTCTTGACGGATAAAAACAAATAGGTTCTATTTTAGCGGCGAAGTAAAGGCTGAAAAAGGCGGCGCCTGTAAAAGGCCGTAAATAAAGGGCGTAAAATACCTTATGATGGTTAATAATTTTACCTATCTTGAGCAAATTTGAAAGGACGGAACGATGCGAACGGTAAAACTCTCAATGCTTTTTCTTATGTGTGCACTTGTCATAGTGATGAGCGGCTGCGCATCTGAGGAGAACCTTAGAATCCAAAATGAGACACAGCAAAGACGAATAACGGACCTCGAGAGCGATTTGCAAAGCACCAGACTCAAATTAGAGCAGCTGCAAAGAGGGCTTGACACTTCCGACGGCCGATGCAAGATTGAATTAGACGCCCTGCAACAAAAAGTCGCCGCACTCAACGATGACATCGAAAAGAAGAAAAGCCTGATAGCATCGATGCGTCAGCGGATGCTGTACGGCGGAGCGGCGCTGCCCGTGGAGCTCAGCACAATGCTGGAGGACTTTGCGAAGGGGCAGGAAATGGTCAGCTATGACCCGAACCAGGGCGTAGTAAAGTTCAAGAGCGATTTGCTTTTTGAATCCGGCAGCGACAACGTCGAAGCGACAGCAGCCAAATCAATAGGGACGCTGTGCGCAATTCTGAATTCGGAACAGGGCAGGAAATTTGACATTATAATCGCCGGACATACGGACGACCTGCGTATTTCAAAGCCCGCAACCCGGGAGAGACATCCGACGAACTGGCACCTTTCGGCACACAGGGCAATATCGGTGCTGGACATAATGACAAACAACCAGATTGCTCCGGAACGAATAAGTGTCCGGGGATTCGGCGAGTTCAGGCCTGTCGCCCCGAACCAGCCCAATAAAAAAGGCAACCCACAAAACAGACGCGTTGAGATTTATATAGTCCCGCAGGGAATGTAACCGGGACATTTGCGAGAGATAGATTTTGTGAGGCATCTCTACCCTTCGGTGAAGGTGTGTAAATCACCCGGAGATGTGCTACTTATATGGTTTACCGCTACGGTTATCTATTACTCTAATAGTATCGGCGGCCTTAAATTTAGTCCCATCGAGAAGCCGTCCGCCTACGGTCAGCTCAATAGAACCAGCGAAGAGAATGTGCTGGAGGTCTGAGCAGGCAAACCTAACTACTACAAGCTGCTTGGCCTCATCAATGTCGATTTTCTGAGGCCGAATTTTGTTCTCCTTAACCGCCAGGAAGACACTGCCGGAGTTTACATCAGCGACATTGTACCCTTCCGGAAGCCAGATATGGCACTTAATCCACTGGGCATTACTGGCGAGGTTAAGAGACGGGGGATATACTGCCAGATAAGCCGGTATCGGAAAATCGGAGAACTCGTCGGCGCCGATGTCAATTCTTTTATTTATGATACGAGGGTCGCCATCTATATCGGTTTCGGCAGGAACAGGGATTAAAAGCGGGCTGCCGGTATCAATGCAGGGGGAATTTTCAAGTAAATGATAATCGCCATCAGACTGAACAAAGCAGGGGTCGTCGGCTATGCTGCCGGCGTTCCAGTTAAGGGTGCAACCATCCTTAACAACAGCGCTCGATGTGCCGCCCTGGATGTCGGAGTAGGAGACTTCTGCGTGTGCCGAGCCGGTAAGGAAAATCTGAGGACCTGCGGCAGCGGTGTTTTGCCAAAGGATAGTGCCCTCGACAGATACACTGCCGGAATTGTAACAGTAGATTGCGCCGCCGGCGGATGCGTTGTTGGCGGTAAAGGTGCAATTTCGGACGGCTGCGGAACCGAGGGAGTAATTGAGGGCGCCGCCAAGCAAGGCGGCGTTGGCGGCGATAAGAGAATTGCTAATCGTCGGGCCTGCGGCATTGGAATAGACTGCGCCGCCGAGCACGGCGGAGTTGCCCTTTATAATACAATTTGTGAGCAGCGGACGGCTGCCCCCGCCACAGGCAACGGCGCCGCCGTAGCTTGCGGAATTAGCAGAGAAGACACAGTCAATAACCTTAGGTTTGCTTGCGTTGGAGAAGTTGACGGCCCCGCCATAGACAGACCTACCATTGATAATGGTCAACCCGGCAAGGACAGAGTTGGCGTCTTCGCCGGACTGAAAGACAAATGCCCGGCCTGCGTTTTGACAGTCGATAATAGTATTTTTTACGATATGAGGATTACGGGGGTCGGTGCTTTTGATAGTAATAGCGAGGCCCATAAAGTCGATGTTGCAGTTGTCGGGGCCGATGTAAACGGCTGGTTCGAGGATAATGACATCGCCGTCACTGCATTGGGTAAGGGCTTCCCTGATTGTCTGGTATTCTGTGGGAACGAAACGGTTTTGAGCCGAGGCCGGCACCAACATGGCGAATAAGAAAACAAGATTCAGAGAGAATGTTCTTTTGAACACCTGACGACCCCTTTTTTAATTTTTTCGTTCGAGGGGGGAAAGGACGCTGCAACATTCTCTATTATAAACCTTACCAAATAAAAGCCGATGGTGGATAATAATAAAACGGCGGAGAAATCAATATTTGTTTCATTTGGTCTGATAATAACGGGGGAATTGAAGCTTCGGCGGCGATTTTTGCGAGATTTCCGACGGTGCGGAGCGCCGTTTTACTTTTGCTGCATATAAAGCGTTCGAATGGGGAAGGGAATTACGATGCCTTCTTTTTGATAGCGGCTATGCAACCTTTTCACAAATTCGTGCTTGATTAAATACTGGTCAACAAATTCCTTCGCCCGCAAGGCGACGGTAAAATTCACGCTGGAGTCGGCAAAGGTATGGTAACGTATAAGCGGCTGGAATTCAGGGACGCCGCCCGATATTTCCTTCATTACTTCCTTTGCCACTTCAATAGTCACTCTCTCGACTTTTTCGAGGTCGCTGTCATAACTTACGCCAACCTGAACAGAAACAGCAATTTCTTTTTGCGGCAGATAGTAGTTCGTAACTATAGCCGAGGCCAGTTTCGAATTAGGAACAACCACTATGTTATTGGGAAGCGTTTTAATGGCGGTATTTCGCCAGGTTATATCGTGGACATAACCTTCTTCGCCGGTGTCAAGTTTCACATAGTCTCCGATTCTTATCTGTCTTGAAGCGATAACGTGTAACCCGGCAAAGAGATTAGAGAGGGTATCCTGAAGCGCCAAGGCAACTGCAAGGCCGCCGACACCCAAGGCCGTAAGTATGGGCGTGATAGAAATACCAAGCGACTGGAGGATAATAAGTATCCCGACAAGAAATACCACAATTTTTGCCAGGTTGGTAAACATCGAGGCAGACAGGACGGCTCCGGCTTTTTTTGAGTAGAGCCCGGCAAGTCCGGCGGCAATCCTCGCAAGAGCCACCGTTGCCGAAAGGACAACAGCTACCGTCAGAATCTTTTGAACAGTAATTATAATATGCGGCGCTACTTTTACGTATGGTATTGCTATGTGGACGCTCAGAAGAACAAACCAGACAGTGGTCAGGCCGCGGAGAGAAGAAACAATTACCGAACTGCCCTGCCATTTTGTGCGGGCAATAAATTTTTTAAGTCTGGCCAGGATAATCGCTTCGAAGATTCGTCCTGCCAGAAACCCCCCGGCAACCAGCGCCAAAGGGAAAAACAACTGCAAAATAGTTAAAAGCTGACCCATATAAGTTAACCTTAATTCACGCCAATTGTTCAAGCAACTTAATTACTTCCGTATAACGGCGGAGACTGAAGCCGGCGTAAGGCCGGGCCATCCCTGCCTCGATTGAGTAAGCGGGCGATGAAAATGGAGCCAATGAGATTCCGGGCTAACGCCCTTGAACTCAAATTTGCTGAAGCAAATTTCCATAGGGGCTCTGCCCCTCTGGCGTCGCTTCGCTCCTGTCACCCCGACGACGTGGAAAAATCCTTTTTCCACACCTTTTGGGGGTTCGAATCCCCGTAATGGAGCCAATGGGATTCGAACCCACGACCTCTTGCATGCCATGCAAGCGCTCTCCCAACTGAGCTATGGCCCCTAAAGAACAGCCGATAGTTGTCAGCCGCAAATTGCTGTTTTAGTAAATATGTTATCACAAAAAGTCGAGACAGGCAAATAAATTTTCCGCCGGGCGGTGGAACGGGACACCTTGTTTTTGAAGGGGGTGTTGGTTTTTTCGTATAAATCAAGTAGAATGCCTTGCCGGGCTTTGGTTTTTCCAAAACAAAAACGGTATTAATCAGGCAAAGAAGAGAATCTTGATTAAAAGACAAAGGATTTTTATAACGGGACGGGTGCAGGGGGTTGGGTTTCGGCCCGCTGTGTATTCGACAGCACAAAAGCTGGGGCTGTCGGGCTTTGTCTATAACGACACGAAAGGTGTGACAATCGAGCTGCAGGGCGAGGATGTGGGGATTGCCGATTTTCTAAATCGGCTGCAATCAAGCGACAAACCACCGCAGGCCCAAATAAAATCCTGCAACGTGATGGATATCGAAATTACTCAAGGCGAGACCGGCTTTACAATCCACTCCAGCGAACTGTCAGGCACCCCCCTTTCGCAGGTGACGACCGATATGGCCGTCTGCCGGGATTGTCTTGCCGAGATGACCAACGAGAACAACTTCAGATACCATTACCCATTTATAAACTGCACCAATTGCGGGCCGAGATACTCGATAGTCAAAAATATTCCTTACGACCGCTGCAATACGACGATGTCCGAATTTAAGATGTGCGATAAATGCTCCGCCGAGTATAAAGACGTAAGTGACAGGCGATTTCACGCACAGCCCGTTGCGTGCGGGTCGTGCGGCCCGAAAATATGGCTGACAGACAGTAAAGGCAAAACAATTGAAACAGAAATTGAGAGAGTAATCGAAAAGACTGCGGAGCTGCTTTTGGATGGAAAAATTGTAGCGATAAAGGGCGTAGGAGGGTTTCACATAGCGGTCGATGCACTTAATGAGAAAGCCGTGAAGAGACTGCGGCAGCGCAAAAAAAGAGACCACAAGCCTTTTGCGATGATGGCCGCCACAATCGAAAAAATAAAACCATACGCAATCGTGAGCGAATCGGCTGAGCAGGTTCTGACAAGCCCGCAAAGCCCCGTCGTTCTGCTTCCCAAAAAAAGAGACTGTCCGATAGCACCATCGGTTGCGGAAGGTGTTGATACTTTCGGTTTTATGCTCTGTTATGCCCCGCTGCATCACCTGCTGTTTGCGAAGGACATAGAGGTCCTGGTGATGACCAGCGGAAATATCTCCGATGAGCCGTTAATTTGCAACAATGAAGAGGCACTGGAAAAACTCGGAGAGATTGCGGACGCATTTTTAATGCACGACAGGGACATATATCGACAGGTTGACGATTCGATTGTTCATTTTATCGAGGAAGAGCCGGTACTTTTACGGAGAGCAAGAGGATATGCACCGACGCCGATACTTATGGAAGAGAATTGCCGGCAGGACATATTAGCAGCCGGGGGAGACCTGAAAAATACCTTCTGCTTCGTGAAAGAAAATCAGCTTATCTGCAGCGAACACACAGGGGATTTGGAAGATGCGGAGGTTTATCATCGGTATATCAGCTCGATTGCACATTTAGGGAAATTATTCGAGGTTAAGCCGAAGATTATAGTCTGCGACCTGCACCCGGCGTATCTATCCACCGGATATGCCCTTTCGCTGCCGGAGGTGAGGATTATTCAGGTGCAGCACCACTGGGCCCATATTGCATCAGTGCTGGCTGAATACGGCCTTTCGGGGCCGGTCATCGGTCTGGCCTGCGACGGGACAGGGTATGGGACAGATGGAGCGATATGGGGGTGTGAATGTATGATTGCCTCGCTTGAGGGCTTCGAACGATTCGGACATTTGGCTTATTATCCTTTAGCGGGCGCAGACAAGGCAAGTAAAGAAGCTATAAGGCCGCTATTAGGGCTGCTGAAAAAAACTTATGGGGACAATTTCAAGTTAAATAAATTCAAATGGCTGCTTAATCGAATTGAGCCGGATTCAGATAAACAAAAAATTATATTAGAGCAGCTTAAAAAACAGATTAACACGGTAGAGACTTCGAGTTTAGGCCGAGTTTTTGATGCAGTCGCAGCGATGGCGGGAGTGGGGACATACAATTATTTTGAAGCGCAGCTTCCAATGGCACTTGAGGCGATTGCGGAAACCGGCCTTGAGGAGCATTATGATTTTGAGCTTATCAAAAGAGCCGACGAACCGTTGCAACTTGATTTAGGCAAGATGCTGCTGCAATTGATTAACGATATTCAAGCAAATCAGGCATCCGGTATAATCTCGGCAAAGTTCCACAACACCATTGCTGCGGCCCTGCTGGAGATGGCAAAGGCAGCAAGGGAAAAGACAAGGTTAGAGACGGTTGCATTAAACGGCGGGGTGTTCTGTAACCGGTATCTTACGAATCGACTGGTTAAGCTCTTGAAGGAAAACTTTTTTTGCGTATTATTTAACCGTGATGTCCCGTCTAATGACGGCGGGATAGCTGTCGGCCAAGCGGCAATTGCTGCTCATCTCGTGAACAACCGAAAAGAAAATCAAAAGTAAAAAATTGCCATAGAGGGACACAGAGAGGATTAAATTATAAAGTGAACTGCAAGGGTTGAGACCCCACCCTACGAAAGTGCAGCAAAAATCAGGTGTTATTGTTTATTCTTTGTTCTGCGGTTTGCTCTATAAATAATTGCTTAATTTGTACTCTTGTAAACAAATATAAAAGCCATATATTAAAAATTAGGTACAATATTGCCCTCAACCTCATCCCCCAAGAGTTTGGTGAATAACACCCTCTAACTAAAAATACTACAATAGAATTAATAACAAACAAAGGAATAAAAATTAGCAACGAATAGACGATGAATCTTCTTGCCCACGATTTCCTAAATATAATGAATATTCCAGAAATAATATAAATGCAGGACATAACCAACGATACGAAGAACCCATATATAACCAGGGGAGCGCTAGAAATATCAAAAGCATTACACATTCCTTCGACGTATAAGACAAACGACTCCCAAAGGTTAAGATTATTGCATACCATTATGATAAGTGGAGCAAAAATGCCCAATAACGACCATATTCCAAACAAACACATGGAAACCCCAACGAACTTAATTGTAGGTAATGGATTTTTGATTTTAATATTCATTATTTATACGCTTTGTTTAGCCGCATAGGATGAAACTTGGCCCCACACGGCCTCTAATAAAAATAACTGCAAACTTCGATTTCCGTAGCCATCTTAACAATATAGGTGGCCTCTTGCAAATGAAAAGTATGTTGGGTGCCCGACCCAAAGGATAGAATGGGGGGCAACCTCAAGCTTGGTGGGATGTGAGTGTCTCTAATCCGCGACAATCCGTGGTTCGCTTCCGGCAAGGTGCGATTCACGAGATATGACATATAAGGTTGACCCAAAACATGTGAACCAATACAATGAGAATCGTGTGTATTCGGTCTTGGGTAACAATTATTCGAAGAACGAGATACGAGCAACGAGTGACGGATTATGTGTTTGGCGATACCGGCGAGGATAGTAGAGTTAAAAGGGGATAATGCGGTTGTTGACGCTATGGGCAACCGCTGGAAGGCAAAAACTACGCTTTTATCCGAAGCCAAATTAGGGGATTTGGTGCTGATACACGCCGGCTTTGCAATTTCGCTTGTCGATGAAGAAGAGGCAAAAAAGACATGGCAGCTTCTTGAGGAAATCAGCGATTTTGATGAGACGCCTAACAAAGTTTCAGGATAAATTCAGATTTTATGCTTGAGAGAATTCACAAGGCACAGACTATTACCGATAAGGCCTGCAAACAATTAGGCAGGCAAATCAATATAATGGAGGTCTGCGGCACACATACGGTATCGATATTCCGCAGCGGCATAAGGTCGATACTTCCGAAAGAGATAAAACTTTTATCGGGGCCCGGGTGTCCGGTCTGCGTCACCGACCAGGGCTACATTGATACGGTTTTAGCGTTGGCGGAACGTGACGACTGCCTGATTGCCACCTACGGCGATATGATTCGCGTGCCGGGCGACAACGGCTCACTTGAAACAAGGCAATCCAGCGGCAATATCAGGATTGTCTTAAGCAGTGAAGACGCCCTGCAATTAGCGAGAGATAACCCCCAAAAAACGGTCGTATTTATTGCGGTAGGATTCGAAACGACGGCACCAGCAACGGCAGTAGCGGTGAAGGAAGCGGCAGCGGAATCGGTCGAAAATTTTTGCGTTCTAAGCGGTCATAAGCTGGTTGTGCCGGCGATGCGGGCATTAGTATCGGACAAGAACAATAAAATAGATGCGTTTCTGTGCCCCGGTCACGTTAGCGTGATAATCGGTTATGGAGCATTCGGCGAGATTGTGGAGGATTTCGGCCGGCCCTGCGTGGTAGCGGGCTTTGAGCCGCTGCAAATAATCGAAGGGCTGGCAGAAATATGCAGACAGCTTGCTGCAGGCGCTGCCGAGCTGAAATCAGTATATACGGCGGCTGTGACCGAGAGCGGCAATACTGTCGCACAAAAAATCATAGCTGAATGTTTCGATGCGGCGGACGGCTACTGGCGAGGACTCGGGAAGATAGAAAAAAGCACGCTGAAGCTGAAAGATAAATACGGGCGGTTCGATGCGCTGAAGCGATTTGACATAACCGAAAGGCCGGGCGAAGAAAAAAGAGGCTGCCGGTGCGGCGAAGTTCTGTGCGGCCTGATAGAGCCGCCGGAATGTAAGCTGTTCGCAAAAAGCTGCCGTCCGGAATCGGCGATTGGGCCTTGTATGGTAAGCTCGGAAGGCGCCTGTGCGGCGTGGTTCAAATACGGGCGAGAGAAAAGACGCAGGTAATGAAAACAAAAAGCGAAAGAATCCTGCTCGCCCACGGAGGCGGAGGCCAGTTAAGCGACGATTTAATCCGGCATCATATTCTGCCGAGATTCAAAAACAAAGCCCTTTCCGAGCTGGCCGACTCGGCAAAGCTCGAACTTTCCTCGAAATCGGTGTGCTTTACAACAGATAGTTACGTAGTCAAGCCGTTGTTTTTTAACGGCGGTGACATCGGTAAACTCGTGGTCTGCGGGACGATAAACGACCTTGCTGTTGCCGGCTCCAAACCCGCGGCGCTGGCGCTGGCGCTCATAATCGAGGAAGGCTTCGAATTCGAACAGCTCGAAAGGATTTTAGCAAGTATCAGCAAGACGGCCCGGGAGAACGAGGTTGACATTGTCACCGGCGACATCAAGACGGTAGAAGCTGGCGCTGCCGACAAGATTTTTATAAATACGGCGGGGATTGGGGTGCGGCTGCCCGGCGTGGAACTGGGTTTTAAGAGAATCAAGGCCGGCGACAAAATAATCATCAACGGCACAATAGGCGACCATGGGATGACCATTATGTCCCAGCGGGAGGAGATTAAATTTCAATCGAAGCTCAAAAGCGACTGTGCAGCAGTCGGTAAATTAACCTGTCAACTGCTGCAGGAGACCAGCGGCGTTAAATTTATGCGAGACCCGACGCGCGGCGGACTGGCGGCGACACTTAACGAAATCACAAGAGGCAGCAGCCTGAGCATTATAATTCGGCAGCCGGACATCCCCGTCAATCCAACGGTGCAGGCAGCGGCGGACATACTCGGCTTCGACGTGCTCAACATCGCAAACGAAGGCAAGTTCGTTGCGATTGTCTCGCCGGAATCAGCCGACCGGTGCCTGAACATCTGCAGGAAACATCCGTTAGGCAAAAAGGCCGGCATAATCGGAGAGGTCGTGGAAACAAGGGACGTGCCTGTAGTGGAGATTGAAACGCAAATCGGCGGCAGAAGAATCGTCCAGATGCCATACGGCAGGGAACTGCCGAGGATATGCTGATGCATGAGGTGATGGCGGCACAGAGTTTACTTTCAGCGATTCTGGCAGAAGCAGCAAAACAAAATGCCAAACCCGTCAGCGCACGCATTAGCTGCGGGACGCTGAACGCCCTCAACGATGATTCGCTTATGTTTGCCTTCGAGGTCATCGCCAAAGGAACAAGCTGCGAAGGATTGAAACTGGAGATAGAACATAAAAGAATACAGGGACGGTGCAAAAACTGCGGCGAGAGCTTCGACATCGAATTTTCAAATCCCTGCTGTCCGAAATGCAACATCGCAGAATTCGATTTAATGCCGGATGCACCGCTTATGCTTGAAGAAATAGAGTTTGAGACGGAGTAAAATAATGAAAGTCAATATCGGCAGAAAGATTCTCGATGAAGACGAAAAATACGTAAATCGAAACGGTCGGCTTTTTGCAAAAGAGAAAAAAATATGCCTGAATATGATATCGTCGCCCGGGTCAGGCAAGACAACGATTCTGGCAAGGACGATAAAAGAACTGAAAGGCATAATTAAAATCGGGGTAATCGAAGGCGATATCCAGACCGACCTCGACGCTGAAAAAATCAGGGCAAGCGGGGCGCCTGCTATTCAGATAGAGACCAAAGGCGCCTGTCACCTGTCGGCGGCACAGGTGAACAGGGCTTTAAAGAGACTGCCTCTTGATAATCTGGATTTGATTTTTATAGAGAACGTCGGCAACCTGGTTTGTCCATCGGTTTTTGAGCTTGGAGAGAACGGCAAAATAGCAGTGCTTTCCGTCCCTGAAGGCGACGACAAGCCGGCAAAGTATCCTGCCATTTTTGCAAGAGCAAAGGTCTTGCTTATAAACAAAATGGATTTGCTTGAAGCGGGGGCCGCGGTTGACTTTGATATCGAACGAGTGAAAGCCGATGCACGCAAACTAAATAAAAAGCTGGAAATCTTCCCGATATCAGCCAAAACCGGAAAAGGTATGTCCCTGTGGTATGACTGGCTGAAAGTGTCAGTTAAATCGCAGGGTTCGAGCTACGGCTGATAAAGCCTGTGTATGCGGATATAGTCAGCGACTAAAGGTGCGAGCATATCTGAGACATCAAGGCCGGCGGCCAATCCGTTTCTAATTTTGGTGCTGCTTATATCAATCAGCGGGGTCTGGATAACATTTTGCCGGAGTTTTTTTACGCGGGCAGGACCCCAAACAGATACAAATCCGGAAAAATCAGGGGGATTGTAACCGGCCCTGAACATCACACACAAATTACACTCATCTATCAGCTCAACGACCCTATACCAATGCGGCAACTCATTAACGCTGTCGGCGCCTACGAGCCAGTAGAGAGAGGTATCGCTGCCATAAACAGTCTGGAAGTGTCTTATGGTATTGAGAGTGTAACCTGGCTGCGTCTTTTTTAATTCATAGTCATCAAGTTGGAACTTTTGATTGCCGGCGATTGCAAGTGCGAGCATAGCCAGCCGGTCGTCATTGCCGGCTCCCGGCAAGGAATCCTTCAGAGGAGAGCGTCCGGCGGGAATGAAGACGATTTTGTCTGCGCCGATATGGCCGGCCGCCGCTTCTGCGACAGCGGTATGACCGAGATGAACGGGGTCGAATGTGCCGCCGAACAAAACTATTTTTCTTTCCGCCATAAAAAATTAACAGGCAAACTGTGCATTGTTTAAAAAAATATTATAAAGGCCGCCAAAAAAATTTCATACATCCGAAATCGACAAACTCCGAAAATTTACCGCGGGCTGCGTCGGCATTCAGCCGTTTAACAACATCCTGCGAGACATCAAATATGTGCATAATAAAATATAAAAACCTCTTTTGAACATCGAAAAACGACAAAAACAATCCGTAAGCCGAACAAATCAGCTTTAACATAATCAATCACACAAAGAAATCTATACGTGCAGACAGGAACTTCATCTGCTGCAAAACTATTTACATCATTCAACAACCAGTATGATAAACAATATTCGACGTTATGTAAAACATCGATGACAAAGAAATTTTATGAAGTATTTCCGAAGTTTTGGTCGATAAAAAAATATAGGACTATTATTTTTTGTTTGGCAAAATTTTTGAATGTGAATTAGTATTAAGCTGATTGAAAATATAAAAGGATTTTACGAGCCAAAAGGAGGTGAATAAATAATGGCAAAAAAGAAAAAAGCAAAAAAGAAAACAGCAAAGAAGAAAAAGAAATAAAGTAGCAATTCAGCCAAAAGCTTGCTTGTCTTAAATGTCAAGGATTTTGGCGGTAGTCAAACAGGGTCGGCAGCATAAATTAGATTTGAGACATCGACATTATAACAAGCTATGTGGAAATGGAAGATTCTGACACAAAAGCAGAATCTTCCATTTTTTTGAACGCAAAGCTGCAGTATATATGCGAATGGCAGTTGCAATCGTCTGCGGATTTCATATACTGTCAGATTAGATATGGATTATTTTAATTACAAAAACGGCAAACTGTTCGCCGAGGGCGTAGATGTCCGGACAATAGCTGCCGAGGTCGGGACGCCGGTCTATATTTACAGCAAAGCCACCTTCAAAGAGCATCTGCAAAAAATCGAAGAAGCCTACAGGGAGCTCGACACTACAATCTGCTATTCGGTCAAGGCCTGCAGCAATATAACCATCCTGAAATTTATGGCTGAGGCCGGCAGCGGATTCGATATTGTCAGCGGCGGTGAGCTGTATCGCGTCCTGCAGGCAGGCGGTGACCCATCAAGAATCGTCTATGCCGGCGTCGGCAAAACAGACAAAGAAATTATCGAAGCGCTCAATGCCGAGATAGGTTATTTCAATATCGAATCGGAAGGCGAGCTGGAAAACCTGATTCGGCTTGCGACAGAAGAAAATAAAAAACTCAGGGCCGCCCTGCGAGTCAACCCGGATGTGGACCCGAAAACGCACACGTACACCACCACGGGCAAAAAAGAAACAAAATTCGGCGTCGATATAGAACGGGCACAAAAGGTTTTTGCAGAATACGGCAGGAACAAGACGGTGAAACTTTGCGCAATCCATATACACTTAGGCTCGGCCGGACACAGCGTCGAGCCATATACTGAGGCGATGGAAAAGATATTAGATTTGATAGCCAAGCTGCGCGGCGAAGGTTTCACAATCGAGGCGGTGGACATCGGCGGAGGATACGGGGCCGACTATATAAGCCGGGCGGCGCCGACGGCGGCTGATTATGCGGCGGCCGTTGTGCCGTTACTGCGGGGCAAAAACCTGAAACTCATCCTTGAGCCGGGGGCAAGTATTGCGGCAAATGCGGCGGTGTTAGTGACGCGGGTTTTATACGTAAAGACAGGCGGGGCGAAGAAATTTGTTATAGTCGATGCGGGGATGAATGATTTGATTCGGCCGCCGCTGTATGATGCCTTTCACTTTATCTGGCCTGTGAAGGTAAAAAAAGAATTTGTGCCGCAGCGGCGTGATAAAGATTTGCAAATTAAAGGCAGTGAGGTCGTTGACGTGGTCGGGCCGATTTGCGAAAGTGCGGACTTTTTCGCCAAGGACAGGCCCCTGCCGCCGGTCGAGCGCGGCGACTTACTTTCGATTTTCACCGCCGGCGCTTACGGCTTCAGTATGAGCAGCAATTACAACGCTCGCGGCCGGGCCGCCGAAGTCCTCGTTGACGGCAGCAAATTCTCCATCATCCGCAAACGCGAGAGCTACGAAGACTTGGTCGCTTTGGAAAAATAAATTAACCACGGATTAACACAGATTTACACCGATTAAAAAAACGCAGCCACATAGGGTTTTTCAATTCTTACCTTGTGATTCGTAGTTGGTCATTCCGAGCGGAGCCGAGCAATCTATTCGTTAAGTCAACAACCAACAGAGCGGTTTTTCACTTGGACAGAAATGTTGTCCATAACCACCACAAGAGATATAAACATGTAAGCAGCGATGCAAGAACCCCAATAAGATAGAAAATTCCTTTGACTATACGGCGTTTTCTTTCTTTTTTGGCGTCCTGAGCGATGTGCTGCAGTGTTTCTGACAAGTCGTAAAGAATGCCCCTAAGACTGTCGACCAGTATTGTAAACTCCTCCTCGTTATCATCAGTGATAGCTTTGCCTCGCCAACTTTCGTATTCTGCATGTAGTTTGTCAAGCGCATCAAAGTCTCTCTCCACTTTAGCGACTATATTAGTTTTCATAAGTAGCAACAATATCACTTTCTTGTAGCGCCAGCTCGCTGAAAGTTGGACTTTCGTTGCGCACGGAGGGTCGTACGATTGATTGTCAGCACACTTCTTTAGCTCGCTAGCAGCCTTTTCGATTTGTCTTATTTCGTCTCTCATTAGCATCGTATACTACATCCAAAAAACAAAATTTATCATGAGAGTAGTAACACTACCCTCTACAAGTATATGGTTAACCGGCACCTGAAAAACAAGAGAATTTCAAATTTTTTTGGTTTTTTTTCGGTTCCATGCCAGCGGGGTCACCGTTGTTTATTTTTGGACACCAATTTGAACAAAAAGTCATTGCTTTGTATCGTCAAAAAGTATACGATTGGCTATCCGCATTGGCAGAGAGAGCCTTGGCAACTGTGTCTATCTGATGAGTGCGAAATTTGAGTGGACACGATGTAGTAGTGCCCATTTTAGTGCACCGCCCAAAACAAGCGTTTTTTCAAAGGGGAAATAATATGTATGATAGTAAAAATGCAGATAATGCGTTCAACATAAAAGGCAGTGCAGCTATTTGGAAGAAAGTAGACCACGGCTTGAATTTCCGCCCTAATACATTAGTCCTAAAGAAGGGTTTGTATGACTTCAATTCTTTTTTAGTGCTTATTTCATTTTTTGCATCGATTATTGGTTTTATGCTACTTTCAATGGTACCTTATGACGCTTTTCCTCATTATCAAAATGAGGATGGTGAACTCGTAAGCACCGGATTTTATCTTCAGTCTCTATTTAAGGTCGTCATTTTAATTGTGCTTGGTTATACATTTGGTCAATCAGCTATAACAGGAACGACTAAAATGTTTGGACGGTACCTATATGTTTTTTCTCTGGGAATTTTAGTTTATGGAATAGCATGGTCGCTACAAACTTCGTCAATGTGGTGGTTACATGTGTTGAGCTATATTTTAATCGGTTTGGCCCTGTTTTGTTTTGCCTACGGAGTCAAGTGTTGGTTTCAACATAGAGACGAGGTTGGTGATTGGAAAGCTATAGGGGATTTGGTTCTACAACACGACCCTTTTCTGCCTTATTACGAGGGAGGCCTTGGAGACTTTTTCGACAAGGAACCTTTCCGAAAGCACTATTTTTTAATAATTAAAAAGGATAACGAGGTTAAACTCTATGAACGCAGGAGCATAATACCTGAGCCAGTATATGAGGAAATCCTTCAAAAGAAAAAAATGTGGTTAAAGGAAAAGATGCTTGATAAAAAATTAGATAAAGAACTAGGTTTGAATGAAAACTACCAATAAAAATGGCCAAAAGCCAACATAGGAAAAAGACAAAGTACGGGCATCTGAACTTATCGTGCTCTTGCTGTTCGGCTTTGGTGCGGTGATGTTGAGAAGAAAGCGAAAAGCGCAAAATGAAAAACGCAAAACGATAGCGTAAAATTCAAAAGCCGATTCAGGATTGCTTCGTCGCCTGCGGCTGACTCGCAATGACAACTGCCGTTCTGCGAGAGACGAGTCACCCATACTTCGCCTTCAGCTACGCAGGGCAAGCGAGCGACAAGCTTAAAAAAGTCTTTCGACGAAGCCGGTGTCGATTTTGTTTTTGACGAAAAGATTGTGCGAGAGGATTTCCAGGCAGGCGGGAATAGTAGTCTTAATCGGCTCAATAACGAATTCCCGCAAAGCCCTTTTCATCGTGGCGATGGCTTCTGCTCTTGTTTTCTGATAGACGATGAGCTTGCCAATCATCGAATCATAATTCGGCGGGATGGTCGCACCCTGATGGACGTGGGTATCAACCCGCACGCCCGGGCCGCCGGGCGGGATAAACCTTGTAATGGTGCCGGGGCAGGCCGCGAAATTATTGGCGGGGTCCTCGGCGTTGATGCGGCACTCAATAGCGACGCCGGTATGTTTTATATGCCTTTGTTTTAATTCGATTGGCTCACCGGCGGCAACCTTCAACTGCAATTTTATCAAATCGCATCCTGTCACCATTTCAGTGACGGGATGTTCGACCTGAATGCGTGTATTGACCTCGATGAAGTAAAAGTTCTTGTCGCTGTCTAAAAGAAATTCGACGGTTGCGGCATTGGTATAATCGGCCTCTTTTATAATTCTCAAGGCGGCCTGACAAAGCTCCTCTCTGGTACGTTCATCCAAAACCGGACAAGGGGACTCTTCGAGCATTTTTTGATGTCTTCGCTGAATGGTGCAGTCCCTTTCGTAGAAGTGCAGTGCGTTTCCATCGTTGTCGGCCAACACCTGCACCTCGACGTGGCGAGATTCAGGAATGAATTTTTCGAGATATACGGTGCTGTCGCCAAAAGCGGCCTCTGCCTCGGCCCTTGCGGTCTCGAAGGCCGAGCGCAGCGTGATATCGTTATGAACGACCCTCATACCCCTGCCGCCGCCGCCGGAAGCGGCTTTTATAATGACGGGGTAGCCGAACCCGGCTGCCAATTTAAGGGCCTGTGATTCGTTCTCTACAGGGCCGTCCGAGCCTTCCACTATGGGAACATCAGCTTTCTTTGCGAGATTGCGTGCCTGAATTTTGTCGCCGAGCAGCTCCATCGCCTCGACGGTCGGGCCAATAAACACGATACCGCATTCGCGGCAAATCCGTGCGAAATCCGTATTTTCGGCGAGGAAGCCGTAGCCCGGATGAATTGCCTCGACGTCGGCAATCTCAGCGGCGCTTATTATGCGCGGGATATTGAGGTAACTTTTGGAAGCTTCAGCAGGACCTATACATATAGCTTCATTGGCGAGTTTCAAATAGGGGCTGTCTTTGTCGGCCTCGGAGTAAACGGCCACCGACTCGATGCCAAGCTCCTGACAGGCACGTATAATACGCAGGGCTATTTCGCCCCGATTCGCTATAAGAATTTTCGAAAACATATCTTAATCAGTCCAGCCTGACCCTGAAAAGGACCTGGCCATACTCGACGGCCTGGCCGTTCTTCACCAGCACTTCGGCTATAGTTCCGCCGGTTTCAGCTTTTATTTCGTTCATTACCTTCATTGCTTCGATTACGCAAACAACCGTCTGCGGGTCAATATGTGAACCGACATCGACAAAAGGTTCGGAATCAGGGCTCGTCGCCGTATAGAGGGTGCCAACGATAAGGGATTTTATTTCCACCAGATTTTGCTGCTGTGGTGCAGCAGAGGCGGCTTTAGCCGCCGCATCAGCAGCAGATTCGACCCTGGCGCCGCCGGCAACGACGGGCATCGCGGTCACGAAGGATTGCTGCGGGTGAAAACGCTTTAGAGAAATTTTGTCGGCGCCATGCTTGAGCTCCACCTCGGTGAGGTCATTATCCTTCATTATTTCAATAATCTCTTTTATTTTCTGTAAATCGCTTTCATTCTGCGCCATTGTTCTGCCTTTCCTTAATAAAAGCCCTCTATTAACCTCCACAAGTATAGCCGAAAAAGACCTTTTGGCAAATAATTTCCGCCGTTGCGGAATAGACGTTGGAAATGTAATGCGCAGGAGCTGTATAGAGCTTTTGTGCAGAAATGAGACGCTTGAGAGGCAGCTTCGCAGCCCGCAAGTGAGTTAATGCACTTCAACAGCAACAGCAGTAATATCATCGACCTCGGCGGGGTCGATTTTTTGACCCTGGGCGAGGGTGTTGAATTTGTCCATCATCTCCACGACCGGCAAATCCTTGATTTTGTAAAATTCTTCGCTGAACTTAAAACCAGAAGGGTAATCAATGCTGCCGATAACGGATTCGGCGCCATCGGAGTAGAGCAGCAATTTGTCGCCAGGCTGAAGCTGTATAGTCTGGTCAATATACTGAACCTTCCCAAAGATTCCAAGCAGCGAGCCTCGTATTTCGAGCTGCTGAGGTTCCTGCTGGGGCCTTATGAGAATCGGATAAGGATGACCTGCGCGGGCGTAGGTCAACTGCAGGGTTTTCGTATTTAAGAGGCAATAACAACAGGTTGCAAACTGATAACCGGAGAGTTTCTGTGCGGCCATATGTGTATTGAGATTCTTCATAACCTCTGCGGGCGAAAATACCCGGTAATTGGTGCCTGTGGTCTCCCGCATAACGAGGGCCTGCTTTAGAAAAATTGTCAGCAGCGCAGCGGGAATACCATGCCCGACAACGTCAGCCACGTAAAAACCGATATGCTCCTCGTCAACGCGGACGACGTCATAAATGTCGCCTGATACCCACTCGGCGGGCAGAAAAGTTGTGGCCCACTTTATCTTATCTGTGCTGGGGAGCTTGGTCGGCAGGAAATCCTGCTGAACAAGGCCGGCCAGACGGAACTGCTCCGAAAGGTTATCAACCAAAGCGCTGGTCATACTAAGCTGCTCTGCGAGCTTATTGTTGTAAATTCTCTGGATCTGTTTTGGCGGCATCGCAGGCTTTACGGCAAACTCGGAACTTTTCTTCCTGTAGGCCAGATTCAAGCTGAGTCTGACCCATATTTCGTCTATGGAAACAGAATCGAGGGTGTTGGCCATAGAGAAGCTGCTCTTTGCCGGCGATACAGAGAAGCTCTTCACGGGCATCTCCATCCGCTCGTTGAGCAGAATCACGCCGATATTGTTCATCTCGAGGGTCTCGATTATTCGGGACAAATATCCCTGCTGTGAGACTTCAAGGCCGACGGTATCAATAATGACGGTTCCGATAAGGTCGAGCCGTTCGCGAATCTGAAAGAATTTGTCAATCGGCCGAACCGAGAAAGAAATCTTTTTTTGCTTCAGGAGCCGCTTGATATCCGAGGGTATCTGCTGCTGGTTGGTCAGATAGAGAACATCCGTGAATTTTTTCGGCACTTCAATAGTGCTTAATAGTTCGGCCTTTTCCATAATATTCACCTTTTCCAAAAGGTCTCATTCGGCGGTCAATCGCAAAAATGTGGACTGGACCGCATTATGGGACTCTGTGCCTTTTCACTTTGCAATATACCGCAGGACAGCAATAAAATAAGCTCTCCGGACAATACTCTTTCGCAGATGCTGCCAGAAGCTAATTTCGGCTTATTGGGGGCGGCACTTTGCGCTTTTTTTGCTTTTTTTCTGTTGAGTCAAAATGGCAAGGAGCTTCAATAGCTCATCAGCCATACGGCATTGCAGATAAGGAATTATTACGGTCTGAAAGTGTGCCTTCCGTAAGTGTCAGCCGGCGAAGATTGCCGAGCCGATACGGAGAATGGTTGCGCCTTCTTCAAGGGCAATTTCGTAATCCGAGCTCATACCCATACTCAGCTCAGTAAAGTGCGGGCTTACAATTTTTTCGCCGCGCATTTCAACAAACAGCTCCCTTGCCCGGGCAAAACAGGCCCGAACAACATCTTTATCGCGAGTCAGCGGCGCCATTGTCATCAAGCCGACTAATTTCAGGTTCGGCAGTGTTTCTATCTGTTCAGCCAGATGTACTGCCGCTCCCACGGGGACGCCGTATTTTTGCGGCTCATCGGAGGTATTGACCTGCAGAAGGACTTCTGGGTGGAGGTTCAGCTTCGGGGCGGAGGTATTTATCTCTTCAGCCAAACGAAGCGTGTCAACCGAATGTATAAGAGAAGCTATGGGCAAAACCTGACGGACCTTGTTGCGCTGCAGATGACCAATCATATGCCAATCGACTTTTTTCGGCAGATTCTCATCGTCCTTTGCCTTTTGCAAAAATTCGGCGATGTGAGCAGAAACTCTCTTTAACTGTTGAACCCTGTTCTCGCCGAGGTCGGTAAAACCCAGACGGATGACCTCTTCTATGCCTTCGAGGGATGTGGATTTGGTCACAATAACAAGCTTTATCTTGGCCGGGTCTGTGCCGATATGCGCACAGGCGGAGTTAATGGCGTCTTTTATGCGTTTTATTCTTTCAGAAATCTTCGTCATAGAAAAAAGAACAAGAACCAACAATCAAAGAATTTGAACCGCCCAAAACATATACAGGATAACAGCTTCCTGCCGTTCCTGCCAGCATAAACCGTCAGGGCAAAAATTTTGACGTATCTTTCAATTTGGCCGGCAGATATTTGCTGACAACAAAATCAAGGCCGTGCTTTGCGAAGGCCTGCTGCTCGACACGAACACCCATATCCAGCATCTGGCTGATTGCCTTCTGCCAGGGCTTGTGATGTTTGACAAAAGGGTCGTTCCGCAGGGCATCTTTTGCTCTTTTTATGTCAACTTCCTTCAGCGGATGCGTGGGCAGCTTATAAGTTATAATATCCTCAGGCGTGACGCCAAGAAACAGGGCCGAAGGAACACAGAAGAACTTATTCAGATGTGCGGCGTTGCCGGAACCAACCTTCAGGGTCCTGTAGATATTGAAATAGCCGTAAGGGTCGCCGTCAACGAAGGCATATACGGGTATTTTAAGGTGGTCGGTCAGTCTCCTTATGAACCGCCGGCACGCCCGCGTCGGCACACCGCCCATACTTACAAGGATGCACTTTTGCTTCTCCCAATAATCATACTTAAGGAGTCTCTGAAACATACCGGCTGTTTCGATGGCAAGAACGAATTTTGCCTGGCTGCTGAATTTAAGGTTTTCGACATCGGTAGGAATGGAATAGGAGCCGGAGCCGAATTTTGTGCAGTCTATTTTGATTTTTTTTCCTTTGGCATCGGTATCGACGACGATGAGACTGCCGGCCACATCGCCTCCTTTTTCTTCGGGATTGAACCTGAGCTGCTCGCGATTGACTGCGAACATAGCTTCGATATCATCCATAATGGTATCGGACTCGGCCTGTTCGGAGAAGCCGGCCTTGCCCCAGTTTTTGGAGATATAATAGGCCTCTCTTTTTGTGGCCATATCGTTTGTGTCAATAAGCTCCTTTGCAAGCGACATCATTTTAAGGGTCTGTGCGAAAGTTTTGACGGTGCTCACGGTAAGTGTGCGGTGTTTGTTTTTGCCGAGAATCTCGAAATAACCGATTTTGGGCTGATACCTGACGTTGCTCAGCGAACGAACAGGCGTGACCATTGTAGGGCTTTTGCCCGCCATAATTTTAGTGTGAACTTCTTCGGCTGCGCCGACTATTTTTTCCCCCACAGGGGCGGTTTTCTGCGTTGTCATCAATGACCTCCAGTAAAAGGACAAATTTAAGGTTAATTAAGGTATAGTTTACGCCAATAAATAAGAATATTTAAGCCATTTTACCCTTTTTTGTCTATGCGATAATGACGTGATGTTAAAAAAAAACGAAAAAAAGCTATTTTTAACTTGCATTTTTCGCCTGCAAGTTATATATTAATACTGTCAACAGGGACAGGAAGAGCTAAGGTTTCAGTGGAAGTTTTTTGATTTTTTATTTGACAGTCTTTCGGGGAAGGGTTAGATTTCTTCTTTCGCACCTTAACAAATGAATAATGCTGCTTTTTGGCAACTTAAAGAACCTCGGCGAGGCAGTGTGGTCCACCGGTTCCCCCCCCAGCCGGTCCCACCTCCTCGCCTTTTTTCTGCGCGCACCTAAACCGCCCTTCTTTCGGCCAAAATAAGCGGGATTTGCCTGTCTTTCACTCTCCGCGGATTTGGACGATAACGCTTCTGCTGCGAGGGCCGTCGAACTCGCAGAAAAAGACGCCCTGCCAGGTGCCGAGGACAAGCTCTCCGTCCTTCACAAGAACCTGTTCGCTGCAGCCAACTATTGAGCTTTTGCAATGTGCATCGGAATTGCCTTCGGAATGACGATAGCCGGCACGGCCGGGCGGGATTAGCTCAAAAAGGGTCAAAAGTATATCGTGCGGAACGGAAGGGTCTGCATTTTCGTTTATTGTAATCGCAGCCGTCGTGTGCGGACAATAGATTGTCACATCACCGTCGTTAATGCCGGATTTGCCAACGACAGAACTAACCTCGCTTGTAATATCAATCATCTGGTTACGGTTTTTACTGCTGACGTGAAGCTCTTTCTGGACGATTTTCATTACACACCTTACTTATCATTTTCTGTAAATACAAGGTCGTTTAGGCATAAGGAAATTCATTTTCTTAACCTTTGCCAAGGATTTTCTTCAGCTCTGTAATAAGCAATGGGATATCTTCTGTTGAGGTGTTCCATACAACATCGAGGTTAATGGAAAAGTAGGCATGAATAAGCCGGTTTCTCATACCAACCAGGACCGGCCAGGGAATCCTCGGAACATTGTCGCGGAGTTCCTGCGACACCTGGTTTGCAGCTTCACCGATAACTTCAAGAAGCCGAACCAGTGAGTGCACCAGCTTACGGTCGCGGTTTAAATCTTCGCGTGCTGAAGATTGCACATATTGCTGGATTTCAATCGCGGCATCCTGCATATGCTGTAACCTTACTTTGTCCTCAGGCTTGATACTGAAGTTTGGCATTTCGTACTACCTCGTCACGAAAATACTGGCTTAAATCTTCGGGGGTTCGCAAATCGACCTTCCTGTCAAGCAATTCTGTCAGCTCTATTTCCATCCTGACGATTGAAAAAAGGCCGGGCGTATGGCCTTCCTCAAACTCCACCAAAAGGTCGATGTCGCTGTCGGGTTCCAATCGGCCGCGAATAGCAGACCCGAAAACCGACAGTTTCCTGATGTGGTTCTTTCTACAGAATTCGGCCAGTTTGCTTTTGGGTATCTTCTGTTCGAGCGAATACGCCATTTTATACGAATCTCCTATGCATCATATTATAAAATGGATTTTCGATGCACTACAGAATAATATATTCCGCCGCAACTGCAAGGGCAAACAACAAGCAGCGTCCATCACATCTGCCCAACAACCTCGATGCCTAAAAGCTCGCTCAAGCCGTGTTCGATTGTTCTGGCCGTCAAATCACAAAGCAGCAGGCGTGTTGGTCTTTTGTCAGGCCCAGCATCCAGAACGGGACAATTTGTGTAAAAGGCACTGAACTTTTGCGCCAGCTCATAGAGATAGCTTGTCAGATAGTTCGGCCTGTAATCGGCGGCAGCAGCTTCTATTGCCTCGCCATAACGAACGAGATGTTTTGCCAAATCAAGTTCAGACGGTTCGGTCAGGTTTAATTTTGCAACAGCTTTCAGCTCTTTTTCAACCTTTATGTTTTTCTCATCTGCTTTTCGTTCGATGGATTTTATTCGTGCATAAGCATATTGCATATACGGTGCGGTATTGCCGTCCATCGCCAGCATCTTGTTGAAACTGAAGACATAATCGCTGGTCCGGTTATTGGAGAAATCGGCGTATTTGACGGCGCCGATGCCGACGGCCTTTGCAATCTGCTCTTTCTGTGCTGAAGGAAGGTCAGGGTTCTTTTGTTCGACAACGGCCTTTGCGCGTTCGACAGCTTCACTGAGGAGGTCTTTTAGTTTTACATTCTCGCCTTCTCTTGTTTTTAATGGCTTTCCGTTTTCACCGAGGACACTACCAAATGTGACGTGCACCAACTCCGTTTCCGGTTTTATCCACCCTGCCATACGTGCCACTGCAAAGACCATCTCAAAATGCAGCAATTGCCGGGCATCGGTAACGTAAATTATCCTGTCAGCATTTAACTTATCGACTCGATAGCGCAGGGCCGCCAAATCCGTAGTAGCATACAAATACGCCCCGTCCGATTTCTGTATTATCACCGGCAGTGGCTTACCCTCTTTGTCCTTAAACCCCGCTTGTGGTGAGCCTGTCGAATCCACCGGAAATACACAAACCGCCCCTTCCGACTCCACCGCCAAATTCTTTTCCTTCAACTCCCCCACCACATCTGCCAAATCGTCTTTATATGCGCTTTCTCCACGAACATGTTCATCCTTAAGAGTAACACCAAGAAGATTGTATAGCTCACGAAAATGTTTTGAGGTAGCTTTTACAATACTCTCCCAATATCTAATCCAAATCCTATGGCCAGTATGAAGACCAACAATTGCCGCACGTGCAGTTTTGGCAAATGCTTCATCAGTTTTATATAGATTCTGTGCCTCGCGATAAAATCCTTCAATATCAGCAAGGGTTTTGTCAAGATTTATTGCTTCATAAATACCATCCACCTTTGGTGCTTCACGTACTATTTTATCAAAGCGAGCACATAACATACCAAATTGTGTTCCCCAGTCGCCGATATGGTTTTGGCGGATGACATTGTGACCCTCGAATTCGAGCAGTCGGCAGATACAATCGCCAATTATTGTGCTGCGCAGATGGCCGACGTGCATTTCTTTGGCGATATTCGGGCCTGAAAAATCAACAACAATGGTCTTCGGCTGACCAGCCTTTTCTACGCCGAGCTGGTTGGGGTTTTTATTTATTTCCAGAAGGTTTGCAGCGACAAATTCCGGCTTCAGCCGAAGGTTTATAAAACCCGGCCCGGCTATCTCCGGCTGTTCGCAGATGTCGCTAATGTCCAAACTTTTGAGTATTTGTTCAGCGAGTTTGCGAGGATTGGTCTTTAACTTTTTGGCAAGCGGCATTACGCCGTTGACCTGGTAATCGCCGAAGGCGGAGTCGGTGGCAGGGCAAACCAGCGCCACGCAATGCCCGCCCCCTTTTCTGTCTTCGACAGAAGACAAGGGGGCAGCGGCGGCCATTGCGGCGCCGACTCTTTCTTCAAGTATGTCAATAACGGGCTTCATTTAGCTCTGCCACAGGTATTATATGAATAACACAATTTGAGGAATTCTTCACACATCGCATCAAGGGCTTCTTGTCTGTGTCCTGCTCCGGCAGGGTCGTTATACCATTTCGGAATAAAACCTCCTTTGGCGGTCCCCAGCAGCTTAACCATCCTTCTGCAGTAAGAACGAATTTCGTCCGTTGTTCCGCAGGTCATAACGGTTTGGATATCAACAGGATTGTAGAAGGTAATCCGCCCGGAAAATCGCCGCCCCAGCAATTCCAGCCCCATATTCTCCTGCTGGTCCATTTGAATTACATCAAGGCCTGCTTCTATAAGGTCATCGAGTATATCAACAATGTACCCGCAGCTATGCAGGAACGTAAACAAACCATATTTATGGGCTGTTTGGCATATCCGCTCATACCGCGGCCTCCATATCCGTCGCCACGAATCCGGCGAAATCATCAGGCGGTTTTGCAGACCCCAGTCGTCAAACAGCATTAAGCCGTCCACTCCCGCCTCGGCATACCGCTTAATCACAGCAAGGTTCATTTCAACGATTATATCTATAAGTCTGCACAACTGTTCAGGGGCTTCGATGATGTCCATCCAGGCGTTCTCAAATCCTCTTATGAAGTGGATTCTTTCGTAAATGGAAATACCCGAACCTAACAGGAACTTTTCGCCTGCTTTTTCCCTGGCTCCTTCGAGAGCCATCCAGCGATTCGGACTATGAATATCAGGTATATTCAATTTATCGAAGTCTCTCCAGTCTTTCAGGGGATATTCTTTTACCTTGCCCAATTTAGAAGCCCCGACATTGCCCCAGACGGTGCCCCACTCATCCACCCCGTTGGACAGCCGGTCGTCGGGCGAGGGACTGATGCTAATCGTCATAAAATCCGTGCCGTACTTTTCCGGTAAATCATAAGGCAGGCGCTGCGGCTGTTCGAAGCGAATCGTTTTAGCTACTAATTCCTTACCGGTCATTTATTATGTTTCTATCAATATTTAACCTTTTTTGCATCGCCCCAGAGCAGTTCCAGGTCGTAATAATCCCGGTATTCTTTATCGAAGATATGGATTACGACGTCGATAAAATCCAGCAGTATCCAGCGGCCCTGCTCGTAGCCGGCCCGGCCGAAGCGATGCAGGTCGTATTGCTTTGCTTCCTGAGAGATTTCATCGGCGACGGTGCGCATCTGCCTGTCGCTTGTGCCGGTAGCGATTACAAAATAATCGGTAGCCGGCGATTTGCCCCTCAAATCCAGCACTAGAATATCGGTGCAATGCCGTTCCTCAGCCACTCTGGCAGCAGCTACGGCAAACGTCTTTGCCGGCACATTTTGTCTTTTTGCCAAATTATACCCTCAATTTTTCAATAAAGAATCGGGGCGGCCGAAACCGACCACCCCGACAGAATACACAATAGATGAACAATAGTCAAGCTTTGGCGGCTAACGCAGGTGCAGCCACTGCTCCACAACCGGTGCGAACTTAAGGATTACGCCGGTAAAGACCAGGCTGACCATACTCATCAGCTTGATAAGGATATTAAGACTGGGACCGGAGGTATCTTTGAACGGGTCGCCGACGGTATCGCCGACCACTGCTGCCTTGTGGGCATCGGAACCCTTGCCGCCGAGGTTGCCCTTCTCGATGTACTTTTTGGCGTTGTCCCAGGCGCCGCCGGCGTTGTTGAGCGTCACGGCAAGAACAAAGCCGCACGACACCCCCCCTGCCAGAAGGCCCATAACGCCCGGGATGCCAAATACGATTCCAGTAACAATCGGAACGAAAATCGCCAGCAGGGACGGTAGAATCATTTCTTTTTGTGCACCGGCTGTCACTATCGCTACGCAGCGTGCGTAGTCGGGCTTTGCCTTGCCCTCCATAATGCCCGGAATTTCCCTGAACTGACGGCGGACCTCCTCAACAATCCTGCCGGCGTTTCTGCCGACAGCCTTCATCGCCATCGCACAGAACAGGAACGCCATCATTGCGCCGACGAACAGACCCGCCAGCAGCCGTGGATTCATAATTGTCAGGTCATAAGCCGCAAGTAAATCGGAAATATGAGTTGTCGCAATATTGACCGCTCCTTCAACCTGTTTGGCAGGCGAGCAGAAAAGAACTGTCCCAACCTTGTAAACCCCATCGGAACTATCTGATGCAAGCCGGGCTATCCAGATACGAATTTCTTCGATATTGGCGGCGATAAGAGCCAGCGCCGTCAGGGCCGCTGAACCGATTGCAAATCCCTTGCCGGTGGCAGCGGTGGTATTTCCGAGGGCATCGAGTGCGTCGGTTCTGCTGCGGACATCTTTGCCGAGACCGGCCATTTCGGCATTGCCTCCCGCGTTATCGGCAATGGGACCGTAAGCATCGGTTGCCAGCGTAATACCAAGAGTCGAGAGCATGCCGACAGCGGCGAAACCAATACCATAAAGACCCATCGACATATTGGCAAAGCCGCCGGCCAAAGCATACGCTGCGATAATTGAGACTGCAATGGTCACAACCGGCAGACCCGACGACATCATACCATTTGCAAAGCCCGCAATGACGACCGTGCCGGTTCCCATCTTGGCCTGTTCGGCAATCTCGCGGGTCGGCTTGTATTCATCCGAGGTATAGTATTCCGTGAACTGACCGATTAACACGCCCGCCGCCAGCCCGACAACCACTGCACCGAACACCCCCCAGCTAATCCAGCCGGTCATAGCAAGCAGCCCCACTGCGATGACTATCAGCACGGAACTGCTCAGCGTACCTGCAAGCAGGGCCCGCAGAAGATTCTTCTGCGAGGTATCTTCTTTGCATCGGACAAGGAATATACCCAGTATCGACAGCAGCGTGCCGATTCCCGCCACAATCATCGGTGACAGCACGGCCTTGAGCGGGTCCATTCCATATTGAGACAATACATTCACAGACAGTGCTGCCCCTAATGCTGCCGTTGCGAGAATTGAGCCGCAGTAGCTTTCGTAGAGGTCTGCGCCCATACCTGCGACATCGCCTACGTTATCGCCGACATTATCTGCAATGGTAGCCGGATTGCGGGGGTCATCTTCGGGTATTCCCGCTTCAACTTTTCCTACAAGGTCTGCCCCGACGTCGGCAGCCTTTGTGAATATCCCGCCGCCGACGCGTGCAAACACCGCCTGCGTCGAAGCGCCCATTCCGAACGTAATCATTGTCGTTGTTATCTCGGCAAGTTTGGCTTCCGGGTTCATTCCCGCGTGAACTAATATTACGCCGAACACTTTGAGGCCTTCTGCCATGTGCGCAGCAGTATAAACAAGCTTATCAAGTATCAGGTACCATAATGAAATATCCAGCAGGCCGAACCCGACAACAACCAGCCCCATCACAGAGCCTGAGCGAAACGCAACCTGCAGGGCCCTGTTAAGACTGTGTATTGCACCCTGGGCAGTCCTGCTTGAGGCCTGTGTCGCCGTCTTCATTCCCAAAAAACCGCACAACCCGCTGAAGAACCCGCCTGTGAGAAATGCTACCGACACAAAGGGGTTTTGTATGCCTGCGTATGCCAGTCCTGCAAAAACCAGAGATAGAACTACGAACACCATCGCAACTACCCTGTACTGACTAAACAGATACGCATAGGCGCCTTCTCGAACGTAAGAGGCGATGGCCTCCATCTTCTCATTGCCTTTCGGCGAGGCCATCATCGCCCTGTAGAAGTAATAGGCGACAACCAGGCCGGCTATCGAACTTAATGGTGCGACCCACCATATCCAGAGCATGCTCCCTGCTGCTGCGGTCGCCGATTCCGTTTCAGCCGCAAGGCACGTCGAAGCAGATACCAGGAGACAGCCTACAATCCCAATACTTTTAGCTTTCACTTTTTGCACTCCTTTTTCATCAAACCGTAATGTTTTTTTCGTGAACGTAAAAGAACAGAAGTCTAATAAATTCCGCAAGTATTTCAAGTATTTTTCAAACAATCCATACAGCCCAAAAAATCGTGTCTTAATTTCACCTTGACCATCCAGACACAACTCTATTACAATCCAAACCTGATGAATAACAAAATTCGTCCTATACATATAGTCCTGCTTTTAATAAACATCGCCATATTGACCCCTTTTGGCATAGTTTTTTTATTGCGCAAAAACTTTGAATTCGTAATTTATGTGGGCGTAACCGTCGTTTGCCTGACAATTATAGGACTGTCGCTTTTCAGGGTCAGGTATTCCATCGCCACATTGCTGGGGCTTACCTGCTGGTCGTTTCTGCATATGGCCGGCGGTAGTATTTTCATAAACGGCGTCCTGCTATACGAGATAATCCTTGTCCCCCTTTCGCAAAAATACCCCATCCTGCGATATGACCAGGTAGTCCACGCCTGGGGATTCGCCGTCGCAACGCTGATGATGTTCGACCTGCTCATGCCGTTGCTCAAAGAAAACCTTCAGCATTTTGTGGCGTTGTCAGTGGTTGTCGTAATGGCCGGTTTGGGAGTTGGTGCATTCAACGAAATCGTCGAGGCCCTCGTGGCTGCGACCGTCCCTGAATCCGGCGTAGGCGACTACGTCAACACCGCCCTCGACCTTATCGCCGACCTCATTGGTGCCCTTCTCGCCTTTGTATTTATCAAATGGCGATATCTTAAGTGTGGTAACCGGCGTTATAATCCTATGAATCGGATCCGATGAGGCTTGAAGCCCTTGAAGCCTTTGACTTTGCTGCCGGTGTATTTCTCATCAGCGAAATCTTCTTTGTTTTTCATTTTTTGACCTCCACGACACAAAATAAGCTGTGGCCGCAACCTAATCCCTGTGGAAGAGAAAGTTCCAGATTCCGCAGCACACAAGCCGCCTGTGGCCCCATAACGCTGGCCCAAAAATCAACATCGTAGAATCTGTCGGCATTCCTATACAACCATGCTAACATCTTTAACTCATCAGATAGACCTTCAGGGCTTGATTCTATTATCCTTTTGACTTCCGCATTGTTGGTGCACATCAAGGCATTGAGAACATTCACCACTGCCTGCCATTTGTTATAATAATCGTAAATTCGCGTCCATTCCCCGCGGTTCGTCTCTCTTAATTCTTCCAAATAGCTTATATCAAGACTCAGGCCGTTTATTTGTCCCCTGTAGTCACGGTCGAACAATCGATTTAATGCTACTCGTGTTTGATGGCTTTGTTTTTTGAAAAGACTTGTGTCCATATGGCGGCCCACGAATATTGAGCGATCCCGCATGGTCATTATTTTTGTTCTTCTTTTGGTAGATTTAGCCGCTGATTCGATAAGCCCGATTAGTTCCGCACCGCTCCAGTATGTAACATCAAACCATTCAACCTTTTCAGGGCTTCGCTCCTGCGGCTGCAACAAATAAGCCATAGTGTAAGGCAGAATCGTATGACAATCTCTACTCCAGTACTTAGGCCATTCGGGAGAATATCTGCCAAAAAGGTCAAACATCATGTAGCCGCAGGTGTCGATGTGAGAAAAAATTTGCTGCATAAGCTGCTCAAGCTCCTCGAAAGTCAAATGCGACTGCGAAGCGTAAGACGAAAAGTATATGTCATAGGGGTCGTCCTTCATAAAAGGAAAGCCCTCAGACAAATCCCTCTGGACGAATTCGACCTGCAGGAGGTCTGAGTAATTGTGCCTGCCCTGCTCGACCATCGCCGGTGATATATCGACCCCTTTATAGAGTTCGATGTCATCTTCAGCTATCACAAATTCCTTGTTTACCGTTTTAATAGGGTCACTTGGAGGTATGTGGGTTAATAATTCCACCCCTTCGCCGCTGCCGCAACCAAGGTCAACTATGCGGACCTTGTTTTTATGTTCTAAAATCCGTTCAACGGCCGGCCGAATGGACATTTTTATGGAAACATCTTCCCAGTATTTGCGCACATTGTCTTTCTTGCCGAACAATCCGGCCTTGTCCACGCCGTAAAATCCATATTTCACCGCTGACTCATAAAATTCGGTTCTTTGCATAATTCTTAACCGCCTTTCGAGACAACATCAAATTGACATCGTGCTGATTCGGTAACAACTCAGCAATTCGGGTTTCGCGGGTGAGAGTTATCTATGATTTAAACAAAGATACAGCGGCATGTGCGGCTGCCCAGATTATCCCAGAACATATAATAAGCATAATGGCATACTTTCGCCAGTGTGCAAGCGTTGCTGGTTTGCCGGTCGCGGTAAGACCATCCAGAAATTTTATGTCGAGGAATTTGACGATAACCATAGCGAAAACCGCGAACCAGAAGATTATATCGGAAGTTCGAGTGGAGTCGATTTCGCCCATAATAATATTGGCGGCGCATATCATCAGTATAAAGTTGCCGAAGAACATCCAGAAGAGTCTCACTAAAATCGCTAACATTCCTCTTTGTTTATCGATTGGCTGGTTAGTTGGGGCAGGCATAATCCGTCTCCTAAAAAATCGTTCAACCTGATTTATTTAGGTGGCGGCCCGACCACCTTGACGTGCCTACGAGACTGTTGTTAGTCTCGCACCCTTCGACAATGAATTATAACAAAGCGTGGTTCCGATGTCAAAAGTTTATAATTATCTTAACTTTTAATAGTCATTTATTCACTCTAACGACCATCTGCTATACAATCGCAGTAAAACTTCAATCAAAAACGCAGCGGGTTATGAGCAAAAATCCATTTTTTCAAAATTTTTTCTATCTCTTTCCATATAAGTACTTACGGATTTATTGCCTCTGAAAAACACACGAATTTTCGCATCAAACGCGCAGGTTCGTCCAATTATGGAGGGGGTCTGTTTCCGCCTCCGATGGAGTTGATTTTCGAATTTGTTTAGGAGTTAGATATGTAGGATTTAGAATTCTTCGCTTGTCTCTGTCGTCCGTCGTCTGTTGTCTGTCGTCTGCTTTGAGCGGAAGCGATGATTGTCTGCGCTGAATGGAAAATTCGATCAAAAAAGAGTTAATTATGCGAAACAAAGCCAATTTTGGAAAAACCAAAAATAATTGTAACCGTAGTTTACACAATGACTAACAACAATAAACAACGAACTACGAACTATTCAAAACAAACCCAAACAAAGCCAATTTTTCACGTATGGTAATCAGCGTTAATAGTGACGTAGTCTTTGCTCATGTCGCAGCCGCAGCAGAAATCGCTATACCCCCCTGCTCTCAAATCGACCGTTATCGTATGCTCGGTTTGCGAGATAACTTTGCTTGCTTTTTTAGCATCGAATTCAGCGGGTTTGCCGTTCCTGAAGACGGTTATATCGCCGAGCCTGCAGGAGAGCTTATCAGGGTTTAGCTTTACACCCGATGAGCCGACGGCGCAGATAATCCTGCCCCAGTTGGGGTCGCCGCCGTGGATTGCGCATTTTACTAATGGATAATCGGCAACCGCTCGGGCCGCCTTTGCTGCGTCGGCTTTTGTAGCTGCGCCTCTGACAACGACCTTGAACATCCGCGTTGCTCCCTCGGCATCCAGCGCCATCTGCCCGGCTAAATCAGTGCATAGTTCCAAAAGCGCTGCGGCAAATTTCTTATACGTGGTGTTCTGCTTCGCTATCGGTTTGTTTCCCGCAAGACCCGATGCGAGGATTATCGCCGTATCATTGGTGCTTTGATGACCATCGACTGTAAGTTTATTCAATGAACTGCTAATGGCAGCTTTCAGTGCTTTACTTAACAACGGCTTTGTTATAGCGGCATCGGTAGTTATAAAGCAAAGCGTCGTGGCCATATTGGGTGCGATCATACCGGCGCCTTTGACTACGCCGGCGATTGTAATTTTTTTGCCGAATATTTCTAATCGGCGGACGGCTTGTTTCGGCCTGGTGTCGGTCGTCATTATCGCCTTTGCAAAATCAAGGCCCGCCTTTGGCGAAGCTGACAGTTTTGCCGCCGCCTTTGAAATACCGGCCTTTATTTTTTCCATCGGCAGTTGATGACCGATTATACCCGTCGAAGCAACGAGAACATTCCGTGGCCCGTGACTCGTGGCCCGTGACCCGAAAGACGAGCAACAAGGGACAAGAGACGCTGTTTCGGCGCACATCTTTATTGCGTTTTTGATTCCCTGCCGGCCCGTGCAGCAATTGGCATTGCCGGAATTGACAACTACCGCAAAAGTTTTTGGGCTTTTTATATGCTCTTTGCTTACCTGGACTGCCGCCGATGTGATTTTGTTGGTAGTAAAGACCGCCGCCGCCTTTGCGCCTGTTGGACAGACAATCAGCCCTAAATCAGGCAGGCCCGATTTTTTAATTCCGCACCCCACCCCCGCCGCCAAAAAACCTTTAGGTGATGTTATAGTGTTATTTACCATTTTTGACTAACCCTTATAGATTAAAACCTTAATACTAAAGAATGGTTGTATTTCTTGAGCGTGGGTCTTTAATAATCTTGGGGCTATTACTGAGCCTGCCGGCAATTGCCATATCCCTGAAATCGGCCATCGGGTCGTAGAATTTCTTGCTCAAATCAACCGTGTTGACCATAATTCCCGCCTTGTTCTGTTCTAACTGTTTTACGATTTTGCCATCCGGCTGTATGAAGCACGATGGATACGGCGAGTAATAGCCCGAGGCGTTCGACATACTCACCCAAAAATAATTCGTCGCTGCGTGACACTGCATCGTCTGCCGCATAATATGTGTATGAACGCTCGGCCTTTCTTGCCGGGCGTTGTAAAACGATTGAAAGACACAATTCACTTTTTGCTTATAAAGCTCCCGGTACAACTCCGGAAACCGCAAATCGAAGCATATAAGCAGCGAGCATTTTACGCCGTTGATAGTGAAAAAGACAAATCTGCTGCCCGGCGTAAAACGTCGCAGCTCGCCGGCCACGCAAAAACGCTTGTCATAACGGTCGGCGATTTCGCCGTTTGGGCTGATTAGATAGAGGCAATTGTGCGGTTTATTAGGATGCGTCAGCGGATGAACGCTGCCGGCAACAACCCACAGTCCCAGTTTGCCCGCAGTAGTCGTCACTTTAAGAGTTTCTTCTTTGAGAAGTTCCCAGTCAAAGCCGTTGAAATTTGCAAAGTCGAAGCCGACGTAGCCGCTGAGCGCACATTCCGGCAAATGCACTATATCTGCCTTCATATCGGCTGCTTTGCGCAAAAACTCGCAGATTTGCCGGGCATTCCTTTTAATGGAAGCCCCGACAGCAAACTGGCAGGTCGCTATTTTCAAAATCCCTGAAGCCATTACAATCCCTATTTAAGACCGAGTGTTTCATCAAGGCCGAAAATGATATTCATATTCTGAATCGCCTGTCCCGATGCGCCCTTTACAAGATTGTCAATCGCCGAAAAAATCACGACCTTGTCTTTAACAAAAGCAGGGAATATATGACAGTAGTTTGTCCCGGCAACGTCTTTGGCGCCCGGTGCGTCATTTCGCATCTGCACAAACGGCTCATTCGTATAGAACTTGCCATACAACTCCAGCAACTGTTCACCGCTTATTTTTTTCTTCGGCTGGCAATAAACCGTCGAGAGGATTCCCCTGTCGAAAGGCCCTGCGTGCGGCTGAAACAGCATCTGAACATCGCAGCCGGCAATCTCGCCGGCAATCTGCTCCATCTCCGGCATATGGCGGTGCGAGCCGATTCCGTAGGCAAAGATGTTCTCATTCATATTCGGGAAATGAAACTTGCCCGTTGGATTTCTGCCTGCTCCCGATACGCCGGTCACCGCATTGACGATAATCGAGTCTGTCTCCACCAGCTTCTGCTTTAATAGCGGCGCTAAAGCCAATAAAGCGCCGGTTGGGAAACAGCCGGGGTTGGCAATTAAATCGGCATCTCTTATCTGCTCCCGGAACAGCTCCGGCAGACCATAAACCGCCGTCTTGAGATTTTTCGTATCGGCGTGCTTTACCTGGTAGAACTTTTCGTAAACAGCCGGGTCTTTGAGCCGATAGTCGGCGCTGAAATCAATGACCTTCAGTCCCAAATCAAGAAGTTTCGGCACAAAGCTCATTGAGACCTTATGCGGCAGGCAGCAAAGGGCGACATCTGCCTTATCTTTCAGCTTATCAAAATCTAATGGTTCGATTTGCAGGCCGCACCGTCCCTTAAACTGTGGAAAGACATCGCCCAGGGCGCCGCACTCTTGCGGCAGTGCGATTAGATAAACGACTTCCGCCTCGCCGTGACGCAGGATTATCTCGATGGATTCGGCGCCGGTATATCCGCTCGCCCCGATAATTGCAACGCGTATCATATTTGTTCTCCAAAAAAACAGCCGCTAAGATTATCTCTCGGCGGCCATTGTAATATCTCCAGACGAAATTTGCAAATCCGCTTTCGGTCTATATCTTCTCCGGGGGTCGGATTTGTTGCTTGAGTTCATCGGTAAGCAGGTTCCAGAGTTGTGGATGTGCCTCCACCAGCCGGGCAATATCCGCAAGGTCTTTTATCCGCTTGCTTTGTCTTCGTTCAGAGTCGGATAATGCCTTCATCTTGCCTCTGAGAGTATCCTCCAGACAAGCCACTCTCAGGAGAATGCCGTGAACATCAGCGGGAACGGAACGAGAGGGGAAATCCCGATAGAAATCCTCCGTGCTGAGCTGGATGCTGACTGCCGAGCGGCCTTGAAAGTTGACGGACCACTCGAATCTCTCGGAATGAAACCCTGCGTCCTCAAGCAATGATATGGTGCGCTCGATTGAATCTGACGCAACAACGAAATCCACATCCTGGGTCACCATCGGCTGCTCTGCCCAGTGGTTCACCGCCACACCGCCTATGGCACACCAGGCGACGTCCGCTTTTTCGAGGCAGTCAACCAGCCGCATAACATCATCAGTCCCGCCGGACGTCTGCCAATCGTAAAATTGTTTCGCTGTCATAACCGTATGCTACCAAACCGGCCCATCGGCTGCCACCTTATTTTGACCGGCATTATTGCGCCGCATAACATTCCCAATATCGTTACTTACATATTAAAAAAAACAGCCGCCAGGATTATCTCCCGGCGGCTGTTGTAATAATTCGAAAGCTGATTTGCATACTAACGCTTCGAGAACTGGTATCTTTTCCTTGCACCGCTTTGACCGTATTTTTTCCTCTCGACCATTCTGCTGTCACGGGTAAGGTAACCGCCGTCCCGCAACTGCTGCATATAATTTTCATCGTAGCCTTTCAGTGCACGGGCTATACCTAAACGAGCGGCTCCGGATTGTCCTGTACTGCCGCCGCCCCGGACATTGATAAAGACGTCAAAGGATTTTTCGCCATTGACCGCTTTTAGCGGAGCGAGCACCGTTATTTTGTCCTGCTCTCTTTTGAAGTAATCGTTAATTTCTCTCCTGTTGACCACCAATTTCCCGTCGCCGGGTCTGATTCGGACGCGTGCGACGGAGGTTTTTCTTCTGCCGGTGCCCCACCAGTAGCCGCATTTGGGTTCGCCGGTCGGCTTTGATGTCGGCTTTGGCTGTTCCGCCGGGGCTTTATCCGCTTTCTCAGTATCAGGTTTATCAGTTTTGGTCTCTGCCATAATCTCGATTACCTATTTGCTTTTCAAAATAATTCTATTTTTTCCGGTTTCTGGGCCTGGTGGATGTGCTCAGTGCCGCGGTAAACCTTCATTTTTCTTAACATCTTTCTGCCGAGCTTGTTCTTGGGCAGCATTCGTCTGACAGCCATCTCGACGACTTTTTCGGGTTTTTTTGTCATCATATCGGCGAAGCTGACAAATTTATGGCCGCCCGGGTGATGCGTATAATAATCGTATTCTTTCTGCTCGGCCTTTTTGCCGGTAAGCCTTATTTTGTCGGCATTTAGGACGATTACATAATCGCCGTTATCTACATAAGGGGTATATGTGGGCTTGGTTTTTCCCATAAGAATCGGCGCAATTTTGGCAGCCATTCTGCCCAGAATGGCCCCATTGGCATCGACCAGCCACCACTTTTCCTCAATTTCTCCTTTTTTAGCCAAAAAGCTTTTCATAGACAAATTCCCACATATTATTGAAAAACGCATATTCTAACGAATAGAGATTATCTGTCAAACTATTTCTGATGTGAAAATCGCAAAAAATTAACCACAAATGGACACGAATTAACACCGATTTTAATCAGACACGGATTTACACAAGATTAACACTGCATATTTTTAGACAGGATTTTTTACCGCCGAGAACCCTGAGAACGCAGAGATAAAATTGGGTTCGTTTGGGTTCGTTTTGACCAAGTGTCCATTGTTCATTTTTCGTTGTAATTAGTTGATAATACTTACCTTACAGCTTTCTTGACTTTTTGAAAATTGGGTTCGTTTCGCATAATCACTCCATTTTGATTGACCCTTTTTTCATCGTTCGGGGGCCAGGGGTCGGGGGTCAGGGATTCGTGTTCGTTATTAACTTGTCAAAGGTGCGGGAACGGAGTATGAGCATCCCCATAATTGGACAAACTTGCGCGTTTGATGCGAAAAAGGTTCTCGATGCTCGATGCCCGATGTTCGTAACTCGATGTGAGAAAAGGAGTAAGAATTTTTTCAAATCAGCCGGTTTTGGGGCGGAGGTATGTGCGCATTTGATTGAAATTTCTGCAAGCCACAGATGAACACAGATAGACACTGTTTTTTGACGCTGATGGCGCTGATTGCGCGAAGAAAAAGAACCACGAATGAACACGAATTTTTTTGACACGGATTCGCACAGATGGACACTGTTTAGTCAGCCTGTGAGGCGTTCTCAAATAAGCCCGTTTTCGAAGCGAGCTTCTGTCACGGTCTCATTTTCGCCCGCCGCCCCTTAGGGGCACTGCCAAAGGCGATTAACCGGCTGACACAAATTGAAATGAGATTAACATGGCCACAAAAAGGCGCAAAAGACATCCGTCTTCGCTAAAGCTTCCGCCTTCGCCGAGGCTACGCCGGACAAGATGGCGGACACGACGCCGAGACGATGCGCGAATGTTTTTTCAACAGCCCCAACGTCCCTATTTATTTCTAGCCCCAAACTTCTAAAAAGAAGAAACACTAAATAGGTATGCTACATAGCTACAATGATGTCTTTAAAAGGCCTTAAGACGGGATGCTCTGGGGCCCATGCGTTATGATATGAGGCTTGGCCAATAGTAACACCTACGAAATCTTTATCCTTCCCTGCCAAGAAAGTATGTAGTTTTCTTTTGTGTGGTACCGTAAGCCTGTCCTTGGATAGCTTACGTTTCAAGCACTCCAAATAATCATTAACGCAAGGCATAATTGGGTCATCTTTTACAATTTCCAGACACAGGTCTTCCAGAGTTCCTGTCGTGAATTTTGGTCCCGGTAAAATCATAAGTGCGGTTTTAAAATTATTATTGGTTTCATATAAAAAAGCATCAGAAGGCACCGGCCAGCCAATTGTCTTCAGGGCGGTTTGCATGCTATTCACAGCTGTTTTAGCGTCGGTCTCACTATCTCTTGCTATCACCAATGTTTCAACTTCATCGAAATGCTCGACTTGAGACAGTGTCTTGAGAAAAATCTTTAGTTCTGTGATCCCACCAAAATCCAGAACTTGAATGTCATTCTGTGGTCTGAATATTCTACAGGCCCAAACCCAAAAGAATGCAGCATCTCGGCCCTCAGCCAGAAGTAGCTTCCTCTTCTCTATTCTGATTTCATTAGGCTGTTCCGACAATCACCTAATCTCCAAAGATGTTTTGATGGCTTCACCTATCATTTCATAGTTGAGAAGCTTGGCTGTTATTTCCTCCGCCTTCCTATCTAGACGGATGTATCTGAAGTCGTCCTGATAACCAGCAAGTCCCTCAAAACAAGCGCGAAGACACTCATAGCTATGGGTTGTGGTTATTAACTGGCTGTTGTATTTACGCAGTGCCTTGGCAACGGCTTCCCATATTTTTGCCAATCCGGAATAATGTAAACCATTTTCGAACTCATCGAGGAAAACACAACCCTCTTTGCATTGAGCTACAGCAAGTATCAGATTTAATAGCTTCTCCATTCCCTCGCCCATCAGGTGAATGTCGCGAGTACGGGGCACACCTTCGAGCATACCGTGGACAAATGAACTGGGCCCTTCAGTGACAATCTTCAAGGTATTGAGTCGAGGTTCTATAATCTGAAGGAATTCAACAATCTCATTTTCACGTCCTTCCCTGATGAACGAACTGAGCCAATTCGTCGTGTCTGTTGAAGGGGTGTGTTTTTTTGACGCCAAGAAAACACCAGGCGGATACTTATGGTGTGGATGCTCAAAATTAAGCGATGGTCTGCCCATGTGGTCAATCGTAAGATGAGAAAGTTGGTCCTTTTTCCCATCGGGACCGGTGTATTCGATATCCAGAGAGAAAGAAGTGCTCCCCTTTTCATCTGTTGGTATTTCACGCTTCGGTGGTGGTGTCGTTGATATTGCGGTCTGAGGTCTGTAGTTTGGGTTAAATTTGAACTTTACTTCTTGCTGCCTGCCGTCAATTGCAGCCACGATTATCATTTCCTTGTCTATATCAAAGTTGTGAAAAATCGGAGCCCACATGGCATTGGGTTCAGAAAGAACACCTTCTATGCCTCTCCACCCGTATTGTCGTAGTATCATGTCCGGGCGGTACCGATCCAAGAATAGGAATAGCGCTTCGAGTAATGCTGTCTTGCCAATGTTGTTTCTGCCACCGATTAGCGTTATGCGACCAAGTTCTGGAATTGTTAACTTCTCGAAACATTTGAAATTTCTTATCAACACCTCGTTTATCATTTTCCTTCGCACCCTTTATTCATTTTGCCCAAAAAATTATTCCCAGTAAAATTAAATCTTGCCTTTTTTCGGGTATGTTGTCAACTTTAATCTTGTCTGAAAAAAACCATCCGCCTTTGGTATATAAATACCCCGTGCTAACGCTTAGGGCACTGACCACCTCAATATCCTTCGACTCCGCTGCGCTTCGATCAGGATGACAAACGGACGATTCAAAGAAGTATTCCGCTCCCGGATGCCTCACGACTTCAGGGACGGAGAATACCACAAAAGAAGGGAAAAGGCAAAGGAAAAACAGATAACGTGGAGCGGGTAGCGTTTAGAGATTGCCACCCCCGCACCACGTTGGGTGCGGGGTCGCAATGATTAGTCACGGGGCACGAGCGACGAATCAGGAGCAGCCCATCGAGTTGCCGCAGTTGAAGCACTTGTAGCAGGTGCCGTTGCGAACGGTAATCGCCCCGCAAATATCACAGGCAGGCGCATCATCCTGAAAATGCTCGAACTGCGTGCTGAACTGCTGCGTGACAGCGGCCTCGGCCTGCAAATCCTCTGTTGACTCGGCAACAGGCGAACTAACCAACGCCCCGATTCGATTTGCCAGGTCGGCAAACCTGGTTCTGGTGCTTGAAATAGCCGGTTTGCCCGGCTGTTTTTCAATAACGGCATCCTCTTTCGCCTGCGGCGATTTCCCCTTGACCTTTATCGCAGTTTTCACCTCCGCGATTTTATGCGCAAGGTCTTTTGTTTTTTCGACCAACTGCTTGGCGGTCGTGACGTTCTTGCCTTCGGCAGTATCCGGCGCTGCCGCCCTGTTGGGAGTGTTCTTCTCGGTATAGCCGGGTATGAATCGGCAGCCAAGCCAGCAGAAAATATAATCAATCAGACTCTTGGCAAATGGTATGTCCTTATTAGAGGTCATTCCTGACGGCTCAAACCTTGCGTGGCGGAATTTGTCCACCAGCGTTATCAGCGGAACGCCGTACTGAAGCGACATTGAAGTGCAGGTGCCTATTACATCCATAAGGCCGCCGACGGTGCTGCCCTCCTTGGCCATAGTGATAAATAACTCACCAGGCTGACCGTCCTCATATAGCCCCACCGTCAGGTAGCCCTCATGTCCTGCAACGGAAAATTTATGCGTTATGCTGTGGCGCGTATCAGGCAACCGTCGCCTGAAAGGCCGAAATTGAGAAGTCGTGTCCGCAGCAGCTTTGGCACCGGTTTCTTTGTGCTTTTTTGTAGAGACCGGCTGAAGCTTCTTGGAGCTGTCGCGATAGATTGCAACCGCCTTTAACCCCAGTTTCCAGCCCTCCATATAAGCTGCGGCGATTTCTTCGGTCGTGCTTTCCTTCGGCATATTTATGGTTTTGCTTATTGCGCCGGATATAAACGGCTGGACCGCAGCCATCATTTTAAGATGAGCAATATAATGGATATATCTTTTGCCGCTGCGCGGCTTAAAGGCACAGTCAAAAATCGGCAAATGGCTGGTGTTGAGCTTTTCAGCACCTTCGATGGTTTCTTTTTCGTCTATATAGTCGCAGATTGATTTGATATCTTCGACGCTATAGCCAAGCCGTTCGAGGGCGAGCGGCACGGTTTTGTTGACAAGTTTCAGCATCCCACCGCCGGCCAGCAGCTTATACTTGACAAGTGCAATATCCGGCTCAATCCCCGTAGTATCGCAGTCCATCATAAAGCCGATAGTCCCGGTGGGGGCAAGGACGGTTGCCTGTGCGTTACGGAAGCCGGTTTTTGAGCCGGCATCAAAGGCCTCGTCCCAGGCGTCCTTTGCGGCATTGCGTATGTAGTCCGGGCAATGCGATTCGGGAATATCGTAAGCGTGCTGGCGGTGCATATTTATCACCCTCAACATCGCATCGGCATTCTTGTTGAATTCTTCGAAAGGCCCTTTTACCGAAGCGATTTCCGCACTTGCGGCATAAGCGGCCCCTGTCATTACGGCGGTGATTGCCCCAGCCAGAGTCCTTGCCTCGTCGGAATCGTAAGGAAACGCAAGACTCATAATCAAAGAGCCGAGATTTGCATAGCCCAGACCGAGCGGACGGAACAGATGGCTGTTTATGGCGACCGCCTTGTCGGGATAGCTGCCGTTATCGACGAGAATCTCCTGGGCAATGATGAATAATCTGACCGCTTTTTTGAAGCCGGCAACATCGAAAGAGCCGTCCTCCCTGCGGAACTTGAGCAGGTTCAGCGAAGCCAGATTGCAGGCCGAATTATCGAGAAACATATATTCGCTGCAGGGGTTCGACGCATTTATCTGCCCGGAACTCGGGCAGGTGTTCCAGCGGTTAATTGTGCTGTGGTATTGCAGGCCCGGGTCGCCGCAAATCTTTGTGCTGTCAGCAATTAGCTCCATCAACTCGCGCGCCGAATGTTCCTCCAGCTTTTCGCCCGTCGTGACGGCGTAAGTCGCCCATTTGTCGTCCTTCTCTACCGCCTGCATAAACTCGTCGGTTACTCGCACCGAGAGATTGGAATTCTGAAACAATACGCTGCTGTATGCTTCCTGGTTATAGTCGCCGTTATAGCCGGCCTCGATAAGCGCCCAGGCCTTTTTCTCCTCCTCGGCTTTGCAGGTAATAAACTCCTTAATATCGGGATGCGTCACCTTCAGTGACTGCATCTTTGCCGCCCGGCGGGTTTTCCCGCCCGACTTTATGACCGCAGCTATCTGGTCATAGACCCTCATAAAACTCAAAGGGCCGGACGGCTTACCGCCGCCGGAGAGCTTTTCCTTGCTGCTCCGCAGCGTTGAAAGGTCGGTGCCGGTTCCTGAACCGTGCTTGAACAGCATTGCCTCGCTCATCGCCAGGCGCATTATGTCTTCCATCGAGTCTTCGACTGCCTGGATGAAACAGGCGGAGGCCTGCGGGTGTTCGTAGCTGTTTTTGCAGGGGACGGCTTCTTTGGTCTTCGGGTCCCAGTGGAAATTGTGCCTGCTGCCTGCGACGCCATATACGTCAAAAAGGCCGACGTTAAACCACACCGGCGAATTAAATGCCCCATACTGGTTCACACACAGCCAGGTCAGCTCATTATAGAAAATCTCGGCGTCTTCATCGCCGGCGAAGTAGCCGTCTTTCCTGCCTCTGTCGGCGATGGCCCTGCAAACACGATGGACGAGCTGTTTTACCGAATTTTCCCGCCGGCCGGCCTCGTTATCGCCATAAAAGTATTTGCTCGCCACGACCTTCGCCGCCAACTGGCTCCAGCCGACCGGCGTCTCGATGTTGGCCTGCTCAAAAACCACCTGTCCGTTATCACCGGTGATTTTCGCCGAACACTTCTCCCATTCAAGCTGCTCAAACGGATGAACGCCGGCGGCTGAAAAGAAATGCTCCATCTTCAAACCGGCCGACTTCGGTGCGTTTACTGCTGTATTCAATTGAGTCCGCTCCCTCTTAAAAGGATTTTCAGGGCTGAATTTGCACGACATTATACGCCTCCGTGCGAAATATAAAAAACCACAATATGCAGTAAAAAGAACGGGAATTAAACCCGATATAGTAGCATTACCCGTAAAATCAGTATCGGCAGACTAATGACAATTCGATAAGGTGTAAAGACTAAATTGCAAAATTTTCGCATAAATTTATAAGTGCTGTTGTTAGTCCTTGCAATTACTGAATCTATGAAGAGAAAAATTTTTTCACAAGACGTAAACTGTTTCAGTTAATTTCACAACGATGTTAAGATTATACTATATGTCAGAACAAATGCCGGATAAATCTGAAGCAATTCGCGAAAAGATAAAGAGCTTCCCGACGGGACCGGGTCTTTATTTTATGAAAGGCCCGGCGGATAAAATTCTCTATATTGGCAAGGCCGGGAATCTCCGCTCACGGGCAACCAGTTATTTTCAGCCGGGCGGCGAGCTCGCCGCCTCACGCGGGCCAAAAATCATCGAAATGCTCAGCAATGTCCAAACTGTTGATTTTCTGGAGACCGAAACGGAAGTCGATGCGATGCTGCAGGAAGCCCGCTTAATTAAGGACATCCGCCCGCCATACAATACAGACCTCGTTGATGATAAAACCTTTCCTTATCTGGAAATAACCGCCGCTGAAGACTTTCCGGGCGTGTATATGACCCGAAAACCACAGCCAAAGGGCAGCAGGCTGTTCGGGCCTTTCACCGGCGCAAAAGACCTGCGGGCCGTTTTAGTAGAATTGCAAAAGATATTCAAGTTTCGAACCTGCAGACTGACCATAAGCGAGGCAGATAAAAAACGCAGGTTCTTCCGCCCCTGTATTCTGCATAGCATAAAACAATGCACAGCACCTTGCGCTGATAAGATAGGCAAGACTGAATACAAAAAAATTATCAGGGACCTTGTGAAATTCCTGCAGTCGAAACGCTCGACCGTTCTGCGCCAACTGAAAAAACAGATGGATAAGGTGGCTGAGGCGCTTGCTTATGAAAAGGCAGCGATGTTTCGCGACCGCATCCGGCTGATTGAGCGTCTTGACCGCCGAGGCACGCCCGATGAAAATGTCCAGCCGGAGGTTTTCGCCGCCGACCCCGCCGAGGCACTCGAAAAACTGCAAAAAATCCTCGAAAGCGCTGAGACGGTCAGGATTATCGAGGGCATCGACGTTGCCAATATAAGCGGGGCCGAGGCGGTCGGCTCATTGGTCAAGTTTATCGACGGCAGACCGTTTAAGAGCGGCTATCGTCGGTTTAAGATAAAAACCGTCAGGGGCATTGACGATTATGCGATGATTGCCGAGGTGGTCAAACGCAGATATAAATACGCCCTGCGGGGCGAGGAGCTTTGGCCTGATTTGGTTTTAATTGACGGCGGCCTTGGCCACCTTCACGCCGCCGAGACCGCTCTCAAAGAACTATTTACCGCAGAGAACACAGAGCACGCAGAGAAATTGATAATAAATTTAAGAATCGTTGCAATAGCAAAGAAAGAGGAAGAGATTTATCTACAGGGCAGCCCCCTGCCGTTGAAACTGCCCCGCCATTCACCCGTTTTGAAGCTGCTGCAATACGTCCGGGACGAGGCCCACCGCTTCGCACAGCATTATTTCCACATCCTGCGCCGAAAAAAACTGCTCGATGCTGAAGATGCTCTCGATTCGGCTGCTTACGAAAAACGTAAGAACGAACCCCGGATAACCTTCGAGGAAGTAGCAAAGAAGCTGCGCAAAAAAGGCAAGATACAGCATCGCCCTTAAGCCGCTGTTGATATTTTCAAAATCAGCCATAGAATAGAAACATACTGCCCCTGATTCGCTCACACAAACCACGATGCGATTTTCAGAAGGACACGGGTTTTTAGGTTTTTTGCATAAGAGGTGGCACGGAGGGCGGCTTTGATTATTCCGGTGACATCGGAGGTGCCGGGTTTCGGCAGGAGTGTATTTGAGATATTTGCGGTCTCGTTAATTTCAAAGTCATAGCCGCGAATCACAGCGGCAGCGATGCCGGCGCCCGTCTGGCCGAATACAAGGGCGGAAGCCGCCGTCAATTCGTGAGCGGTAAGGTCGATGCCGCCGAACTTCGGCTTGCCATAGAGGTCTTTCTGGCCGAACATCTTCGAGACCGGCTCAATGCCAGATGAGCCGAGCGCAAAATCCACCGTCCCAAACGGCAGCATCTCGGTATCAGCCAAAATGACCGCAATCTGTTTGCCGGTGAGCTTGCGGATTTGCTCTCTAATTTTCTTTGCCTCTGCGTCAGGGTCTTTTGGCAGCATGCTGACTATGCCGAGCGGGTGATTTGAGCCATCGATGCCGGCATCGCAGGTGTTGATTCTGCCGTCTTTGCTCTGTGTTATGCACAATGCCTGCTCGTGCTCGCAAAGCCCCCTGCCGACAGCAGAATCAGGCGAGGCATTGACAATGTGCTGCTCGATGATGCCTTTTATCGGCAGGATTGCGAGGATTTCGTGGCCTTCATCGAATATCATTTGCAGCCATTTGGCGTCCTTGCCGGTTTTTTTGGATATATACAGCGCCTTTTTGCCGGGGACAACATCGTCAAGTTTTCTTACCAGCCCTTTTGCCTTTGAGACGATTTTGCTTGTCAGTACGATGATGTCTTTATTGTGCAGGCCGTCAACTTCGGTATTGGCGCAATTGACGATAATCTGAGCCAAATCATCCCCTTTTTCAATTCTGGGGATGGTCTGCAGGCCGAGGATTTCTACCTTTTTCATTATCTGTCCCCTCGACAATTCCGATTTCGGCAAGCGCCTTCTCCGTCACGCCGCTTATGCAGACATCGTCCCCGAGCTGCTTAATATCAACGTTATGCAGGCCGATGCCTGAGGTCAATTTTGCCATTTGACCGGCAATATCGGCGCTGCCCTGCGGGCCGAGGATTTTTGGTGCGATATAGACAACAATTTCATCAGCCAACTGCTCTTTCAAGAATGAGGCCAGCACGGTCGGCCCGCCTTCGACAAGCAATTGAGCGATGCCCCGCTTTTGCAATTCATCAAGCAAATAATACAGATTAGATTTGCTCTGCAGGTCCGGATATGCAAGCACCTCAGCCCCGCTTTTGCCAATCTCATCCGCAATCTGTGGCTTTGCCTGCACTGTTTGCTGACTCGTTAAAATCAGGACGGGACATTCTTTCGCTGTCTTAATGAGGCTGCACTGCAAAGGAATCCGCAGGAAGCTGTCCAATACAATTCTGACGGGTTTTTTATCTTCATCGCCGCCCGTCTCCGATGGGCGGGATCCGCTCGGCCGGGGTGTTAATAGCGGGTCATCGGCAATGACAGTATTTATACCGACTAATACTGCGCCCGCTCGGTGCCGCAGCTTGTGAACATCTTTCCTGCTCAATTCATTTGAAATCCAGCGTCGCTCATCGCTTTTTTCGGCATAGGCCATTTTGCCGTCGATTGTTTGCGCCCATTTCAAAATCGTCCAGCACCTGCCGGTCGTGGCAAACTTGATAAAAGGCGCATTTAAGAGTTTTGCTTCCTTTTCGCAGATACCGGTTTCGACCGCAATTCCCGCATTGCGCAACTGCTCAATGCCTTTGCCGCCGGCGTGCTGCGACGGGTCGAGCATTGCAACGACAACCTTCGCTATGCCGGCTTTGATAATCGCATCGGTGCAGGGCGGGGTCTTTCCCTGATGGCAGCACGGTTCGAGCGTGACATACATCGTGCCGCCCTGCGGATTGACGCCGAGGGTTTTGCAGTCTTCTATTGTGTTTATTTCAGCGTGGGGCCCGCCGAACTTTTTATGCCAGCTTTTGCCGACGATTTGATTTGCTTTTACGATAACAGCCCCGACCGCGGGGTTCGGCTCAACCGACCCGATGCCCCGCTGCGCCAGCTTTATCGCCATCTCCATATATTTTTCATCAGCCCTGTTCATCTTACTTCACCAAAGCCTTTCCGGCAGCATAGACCTGTCTTCTGTATTTTTCCGGCAGCGGCTGGTCCTTTTTGATAGAAGCACCGCCTATATAAATTTTTCTAACGACCTTTGCCCCCATACATTTGGCAGCCGATTTAAGAGTGAAAAAGGTGCTTCTGAAAATAATCCTTCCGAGCCATTCGGGGCAGCCGCTTGAGGTAATCAAAACAGCTTTTTTAGTGAGTTGTTTTATCCTATATTTCGGGATAGTGATGTTCCACGGCCAATAACCATACGGCAGAAGTCTTTCGACAAATCTTTTCATAAGGGCGGTAATGTTGAACCAGTTAATCGGAGCGGCGAGTATTATGCCATCGGCAGAGTCAATTTTGTCGAGAATCTGCTTCATATCATCACTGACGACACAATCGCCTCTTACGGTTCCTGCTTGCTGGGTACAATTGCGGCAGTTGGTGCAAAATTCTATATGTTTATCGAGCAGAAAAATCTTTTCTGCTTGACAATTCTGCTGCTGTGCGGCCCTGAGCAATTCATTAACAGCAACGTCGATAGTTTTTCCTTTCCGGTAAGTACCAACAATGGCTATTATTTTTTTCGGCATCAGTTATCCTTTCCCAATCATATCAAGAAACTGGCTTTCGCCGATGACTTTAACACCAAGTTTTTGCGCTTTATTGATTTTACTTCCCGGGTTTTCGCCGGCCAACACAAAATCGGTTTTTTTGCTGACGCTGGAAGACGACTTTCCGCCGGCCTGCCTGATTGCCTGTTCTATCTGCTGTCGTGAGAAGTTTTCAAGCGTGCCGGTGACTACAATCGTCTTGCCGGCAAGCTTATCGCTGCGACCGGCCCTTTTGGGCGGCTCCGGTTTAACGCCCGCAGCCAATAATTCCTTTATCACCGCCATATTTCTGTCGTTGCGAAAATACTCATATATACTTTCAGCGACCTTCTCCCCGACTTGTTCTACCGCATCGAGTTCGGCTCCGCTGGCATTCATAATCGCATCGAGCGAGCCGAAGTGTTCCGCCAGCACCTGTGCGGTCTGTCCTCCTATATGCCGAATACCAAGTCCGGCTACCAATCGCCACAACGGCCTTGTCTTGCTTGCCTTAATCGAATCAATAACATTGCCGGCGCTCTTGTCGGCCATTCGCTCCAGTTCAACAATGTCTTCCTTTGTGAGCTTGTAAATATCGGCAAAGTTCTTAACTAAGCCGCAGTCAACCAGCTGGTCTATCAGGGCCTCGCCGAGATTTTCGATATCCATTTGCCCTCTGCCGGCAAAATATTTGAGCCGTTCCTTCAACTGCCCCAGGCAATGCGGGTTGACGCATCGCAGGAAAACGCCTTCTTCATCCTTCCTGACATCTCCGCCGCAATTGGGGCATTTCTTAGGCGGCTTAAACGGAGATGTCCCCTTAGGTCTGCGCTGCTTTTTGACCTCGACGACCTGCGGTATGATTTCGCCCGCCTTTTCAATCACGACCGTGTCGCCTTGCCGCACATCTAATCGCTTCATCTGGTCGAAATTATGCAAGCTCGCCCTTTTGACCGTTGTCCCCGCCAAAAATACAGGCGTAAGGTTCGCCACGGGCGTCAGCGTCCCGCCCTTGCCGACCTGAACGTCGATTGACTCGACAATGGTTTCTGCCCGCTCGGCAGCAAACTTATAACTTATGCACCATCGCGGTGCTCGCCCGGTGTATCCGAGAATCTCCCGCTGGTCTAAGCAGTTGACCTTTATGACCATTCCGTCAATCTGATATTCAAGCTGTGCCCGTTTTTTGTCCCAGCTATTACAAATCGCGATTACTTCATTGATGTCTTTGGCTTGTTTAATGTTCGGATTAACGGGCAGGCCGAGTTTCTTAAATATCTGGAGCATCTGATAATGATTGTCGGCAATCGGCTGTGAAATTTCGCCGTAGGCATAAGCGAAGAATGAGAGGTTTCTGGTCGCGGTAATTCTTGCATCGAGCAGTTTCAACGAACCTGCTGCGGCATTTCTGGGGTTTGCAAAGAGCGGCTCGTCAGCCTGGTTGCGAAGCTCGTTGAGCTCGATGAACGAATTAGCAGGCATATAGACCTCTCCTCGCACCTCAAGCACGTTGGGGATTTGCCCGCCGAGGAGCACAAGCGGCACGGCTTTTATCGTGCGGACGTTAGCGGTGACATCGTCGCCCACCTCGCCGTCTCCGCGTGTGGCCGCCGTGATAAGAACACCTTTTTCATAGCGGAGACTTATTGCCAGGCCATCGATTTTAAGCTCGACAACGTAGTCGTAATCTTTGCTGCCGAGCTGCTTGCGCACCCTTTCATCGAACGCCTTCAAATCGTCGGCGTTATATGTATTGTCCATACTGAGCATCGGCACATTATGCCTGACGGTCGCAAAACCCTCCAATGGCCGCTCGGAGACTCGTTGAGTGGGTGAATCTGCTGTTATAAGCTGCGGATTTGCCTGCTCTAATTCCTTCAGCTCTGCAAAGAGTTTGTCATATTGCTGGTCGGTGATCTCCGGCTGATTCAGCACGTAATAAAGGTAATCGTGCCTGCGTATTTCTTTGCGCAACTGCTCGATTCGTTTTTTCAAATCCTCAGTCATAGTGGTTTATTTATACGGTGTATCAGCCCATTTTGCAATATGTTGTTAACCCGCCCGACAGAAAAAATCAAGGGCAGCAAGGCCAAAAAGACCTGCTGCCCTTAGCTCCCCGAGTAGGGCTCGAACCTACGACCTAGCGGTTACAGCTACCTCCAGGTTTCCCTGAAGACCGGACTATCTCATCGCCGTGCCCGATTCTTTCGGGTTTAGGCGGCGGGCGCTTGTCGAGGTTTATCAGCACAGGTCGCCTCACCTCGTAGTCTCTGCACCTTCCTGTTCACTTCTTAGTTTGCCCTGTGAGAACAGGCTCGGCTCAGGATTACCATCTCCTTTTTTACAAGGAATTAGGATTTCCTGAATTCACCCGCTTTTCATCCTGACGTTTCCATCAGGAGCTGCAACTTTTGCATGAATTTCTCGATGACAGTTAGCACATAACAGGACACATTTTTCCAACTCTTTTTCAACACGCTTCCACGACCTTGCGTAACCTTTCTCCGAAAGACCAAAATTTTTGTCCTTATCATTCGAGTGGTGAAATTCTAACGCCTCAATGCATCTGCCATAGCCGCATACCTCACATCTTCCACCTTTTGCAGCGATTGCTTTCTCACGTATCTTATGTCTTCGTTTTCGAACTGCTGCAATCAAATACTCTCGTCTTTCGGAATATGTCCTTTTATCTCTTTTTTGTGCCAGCCATCATCTCCTTTCATGCTCTGTCTTACAGCCGCTCGCTCTACCAATTGAGCTATCGGGGAATAGCTGCTTAAAAATCAATATGTCCCGTTTTCGTCTAAATTATCTCCGGACATTATCTAAATTGCAATAAGGTTTGTCAAGACAGACTTATTTTCGAGCCGATACTAAACAACAGCTAATACTGGACAAATGTCCGTTATGTTGTATCAAGTTAGGCTGCATCGCTGAATAAACAGTGTGTTTTTGGCAGTTTTAGTGCCAAAAATGCAAAATCAAAGGAACAGAAGCTTGCTTTAGCGCATCTTAACTTTACTATGGTGCAGTATCGAAAATCTGTTATAATACCATTTTTATGCTGGTGATATGGCTAAAGTGACTCTTGATGTCGGAGGTTTCAGTATAATCAAACGCATCGGAACGGGTGCGCGCAGCACAATTTACCACGCAACAGACAATCAGGACAAGACCGACATCGCCCTCAAACGTATCATCTTCGAAAGGCCGGAAGATTCGAGGATATTCGAGCAGGTCGAGACCGAATATAAAGTGGCCCGGCGGATAGACCACCCTTATGTCCGAAAGTGCTACAAACTTAAAAAAATACGCAGTATGTTTAAGGTAAAAGAGCTGCTGCTTTCTATGGAACTATTTGACGGAAAAAATCTCGAAGACAGCCCCTCTTTGAGTCTGCTCGACGTGCTGCTCGTATTCAGAATGGTCGCAACCGGTCTCAATGCTATGCACCAGCAGGGATATGTTCATTGCGATATAAAACCTAACAATATCCTTTTGAACGCAGCCGGTGCGATTAAAATCATAGACCTCGGCCAGAGCTGCAGAGTCGGAACAACAAAACCGCGAATCCAGGGCACGCCCGATTACATCGCCCCTGAGCAGGTCAAACGCAAGCCCCTCGGCCCGAAAACCGACATCTTCAACCTCGGCGCTACGATGTACTGGGCGCTTACCGGAAAGCACGTCCCAACCCTGATACCCAAGAAGGACAGTCTCGGCCTGCCCATACAGCAGCCGCGCCGGGCGCCTCACGAAATAAGAAAACAAATACCGGCGGAAATCTCAAAATTTGTAATGGAGTGCATAAACAACGAGCCCGCAGACCGCCCGTCCAATATGATGACGGTCATATCAAAGCTCGACCTGTTAATACACTATGTATCCGGCGGCAGGATAAAAACAAATAAAAATGCCTCAAACAATAATTGACTTGCTGAACAATGGCAAACTGGCCAACAATAAAGACAAGTTTCGACGAGGTAACGTAATTTCCCTGCCCGCAAAAGGCAGGGTAATTTTTACCGGCGACATCCACGGACATCGGCGAAACTTCGAAAGAATAGTTGCCTTTGCCGATTTGGCCGACAATCCGGACACCCATCTGGTCCTGCAGGAAATCATACACGGAGGCCCCGAAGATTCGCAGGGCGGCTGCCTCTCTTACAACCTGCTGTTCGACGTCGTCCGTTATAAATTAGACTTCCCCGACCGCGTCCATATCATTATGGGAAATCACGACACCGCCTTTGTCAGCGACAGCAGCGTGATGAAAAACGGCAGGGAAATGAACCGTTCACTGCTTCTGGCGATGGAACGGGAATTTCACGAGGCGGGCGCCAACATCAAAAATGCAATAAAAAATTTCCTCTTCGCACAACCCTTGGCCGTCAGGTGTGAAAACAGGATATGGGCATCTCATTCGCTGCCCGGCGACCGCCTCGCAGACAAATTCGACCGGGCAATCTTCGACAGACCTCTGGAAGATAGCGACCTTGTCAAGCCCGGTTCGGTTTATCTTTTAACCTGGGGCAGAAACATAAGTCAGCAGACCCTCGACAAAATGGCCAAACTTCTCGACGCCGACATTTTTATCCTCGGCCATCAGCCCCAGCCGCAGGGTTGGAAACAGGCAGGGGAAAATCTCATAATTATCGCCTCCGACCATAATCACGGCTGTTTGCTGCCGATTGACCCGGCCAAATCTTATACCATTGCCGAGCTAATCGATGCCGTAGTACCTTTGGCCTCCATATCCTAACCTCCAATTAATAGTTGATAATCAATAATCAATAGTCAATAATCAATTAATATGGTCTGGTATTACTATATAGCTTTGGTCCTGATTCTCTCGCAAATGCTTTTCCTTCTCCACGCATACAGGAACTATCGATACGCACTGAAAAAATACAATAAGAAACGCTCAGGCTATCAGCCGCCGACCGTCCTTATCGTGCCGTGCAAGGGGCGGGATTTGGATTTCCAGAAAAATATCGCCTCTTTTTTTAATCAGGACTATGAAAATTACCTGCTGTGGTTTGTAGTCGCCGATGAATCGGACACAGCCTATGACGAACTATGCAGGCTGAAAGACCGGCTCAGCCGCAATTCGAAGGCCAAGGATGTGCAGATATTTATCGCCGGCCAGGGACAATCCTGCAGCCAGAAAATCCATAATCTGCTCTACTGCTACGAAAGAATCGGTGATGATATTGAGATTATGGCCTTTGCCGATTCCGACATCTGCGTTCGCAGCGACTGGCTAAGCCATATCGTTTATCCGCTCAGGCAGGCCAAAAATGGCGTCTCCAGCGGCTACCGCTGGTTCATACCAAAAAAGAACAACCTCGCCAGTCTGGCATTATCGGCATTGAACGCCAAAGTTGCCCAACTGCTTGGCAACAGCCGGTTCAACCAGGTTTGGGGCGGCTCTATGGCTGTCCGCGTCGATGTCTTCCGTCGGCTGGGCATTAACAAACTCTGGCCGAAAACCTTAAGCGACGACCTCTCACTCAGTTGCGCCGTCAAAAAAGCCGGTATGAATGTGGCATTCGTCCCCGCCTGTCTGGTTGCCTCTTACGAATCCGTCACCTGGACCGAGCTTTTCGAATTTTGCCGCCGGCAATTTTTAATTACGCGGGTAAGCGCACCGGCAACGTGGTGGTTCGGCCTGTTCAGCAGTCTGTTTTCTGTGCTTGGCTTATGGGGCGGAGCAGCCATCGCAATCTATGCAGCAGTTAAATCATCTATCATCAATTATCAATTATCAATTCTTGTCGCCGTGCCTGTTGTCTTTTTCGCAGGCCAGATGACAAGGGCAATCCTGCGCCAGAGAATGGCCGGCAAATTGCTTAAATACGAGCGACGAGAGACGAGCGACGGGCAACGGGCAATGAAGACTGCTCGTATCGCCGACATTCTTTTCTTCTGGTTATGGTCGCTGCTGCTGCTGCTGCTTATTGTCTCGTCGGCCTTTGGCAGAACTATCCGGTGGCGCGGAATCTGCTACAAGCTCCTCGGCCAAACTCGAACCATCGTCTTCAATAAAGAAAACAAAGAGGACCACAAAGACAGGTTGTCTGCACTGCCGCAGTGAGATTATTCTACATCGGCGATGTCGCTTTGTTGCTCGCCGACAAGATATATCCTGTTCTTGCCGCTGCGCTTGGCCTCCAGCAGAGCGGTGTCCGCCTGTGTAAAAAGCTCCGCCATTGTCGAGCCGTCGCGGGGAAAGCTCGCCAGCCCACCGCTTATTGTCAAAACGCCTTTGCCTTTTGGCCCCAATAGGTGCAATTCCGTCTTGCCTAATTCTTTTATAAATCGCTTTGCTATGAAGATTGCCTCTTTAGGATGCTCTGCCAGCGCCGAACGCCTCTCGGCCTCTTCTTTTTTAAGGGCCTTTCTCTGCGGGTCATCCCAGAAGATAGCCGCAAATTCATCGCCTCCGATCCTGCCGACAACATCGTGGCCTCGGCAGCACCGCCGCATTAACACAGCCGCCTGTTTTAAGATTTCGTCGCCGACCGAATGACCGTAAACATCGTTGTAATGCTTGAAGTTGTCGATATCAAAAATAAGCAGTGTCACCCGCTCGTTTTTCTTTCTCGCACGTTCTATAATCTGCCTTGCAAATTCCCACATATATCTTCTGCTCTTAAGGCCCGTAAGGTCGTCCTCGGTAGCTAATTTCTCGAGCTGTCTTATCTTCGCATCTGTCAGCTTATCGACAACTGTGGATACCGAAACTCCTTTTTCTTCGCGGGCCGGGGCCCCGCCAACAAACTCGTAAAATCTGTCCGCCCGAATCGGGCAAATCAAATAATCATCCGCTAGCGATGTGCCGTTCGATGTTGCGCCAACTATTTGCATTGCCGCCGGCTCTTCCTGCATCTGAACAAGGAGAATAATCCTTGCGTCCGAATTTGCCTTTCTTAAGGCCCTAAGAGCGGGGATTAGCTTCACCGACGAACCAGCCATCACAACGCCGATTACCGCAAAGTCTTCTCTCGCTGCGATATCGATTGCATCGAGCATATTCGGCTGTATCTCGCAGCCGGACAGCCGGACATCATCGGCATCCGAAAACGCCCTGCTGACATCGCCCGTCAGCAGAATCCGCCGCTCGCTCGAAACAGCATTTAAGTTTTCATCTGTCATCCGGCTAAATCTCAAGCAAAGCATCCAGCTCGGCGTCGCTGGCAATAAATTCATCTTTGATAAAGCCACACGCCGTCCTGCTTACTTTTTCATCAGGCGGTGAACCTGCTCTTTTCACCGGCAGTTTCGCCGCCGCCTCTCTAATCTGTTCCGGCTTACTTATAACAAAAGCCCCTGCCTCTATCGCCGCACGGACCTGTCCCCACTGCCGCTGGGGATTGCTGTCGATAAGGCACCAGCAGGAAAACCCTCGTTCGCCCGCCATCTGGAAAAAACGCCCCTGCTCCCTGTTCAATTCATCGAATCGTCCGATGACTATGCCGTTTACACAATCAATTTTCGAAAGTGCTTCGACAGCACAATAAACGTCGCTGCAATGGCTGTATCTGATGCCGCAATTGCCGAGCAGATTTATCGCATACCGGACGAAATTGTCCGAAGAGCTGCCGATTACCACAACCTCCCAATATATGTTGAAATCTTTCTTCTTCACCCGTTCAACCTTGTCGTGATTAAATCCAACAGTCTATTTTACCATTTCTTGCAAAAAAGTCAAATCCTGTCTGCGGATGTAAATGTAAAAGCGGATGAATTGCTGATATGATTAACGGCCGTCAGCCGGGGAAAAAACATGGAGCCCCACGGGCCGAGCCCGTGGCCCCTCCGTCTCTTCGGCGGAATCCCGCCGAAGCATACCCTCCCGCACATAAAGATTCGAATGGTTATCCTTTTCTCATTCATCCACAACTAAAAGCCGTGGTATTCTGCGAAGGCGGATAAAAATCAGTTGGCCGGCAGGTCGTCCAGGTTCTTTTTGACCTGCTCGGCACAGAAACTGTCCGGATACAGACTGGTAAAGCTCGTCAGGGTCGCCCTTGCGTCAGCAAGATACTTTTTCTTCTGCTCCGGGTTGGAATCATCCTGCTGCCGCCAGAAACTAATCTTCAAAAGCCCTAATTCGTATAATGCCTGCATTCCGCCGTCGGTATCCGGGAATTCTTCGTGCAGGTGATTCAGCTGCTCGGCTCGCAACTGCTCATCGGCTGTAAGTTTCGCCCTGGCCAGCAAAATGTTGTCACGGATGGGGGCATTATCGCCGATTTCCGCCAGCAATTCATCGAGCTGCTGCGGATATCGCTGACTATGCGGGTTCAGCATAACAAACTTCGCCAGCTGTTCTGCCGATGCGGTTCCGTCGGTCCTGTTTTCCGGCCCAATGAGACTGCGCAACTGATTTAACTTTCTCTGCAGTTCAACCAGTTTGAACGCCGTCATCGCCGAATCGGCGGACGGACGAAACAGGCTTAAGAACGTCTCGTCCCGCGGCTGCTCCTTCTCATGCAGCTTCAACTGCCCGGCAAGCTCCGCTTGCGCCTCGGCAAGAAGCTCATCTGCCTGCTCGAATCTGCCTCCGCCGGCCCAGTGCATCGCTATACGCCATCGCGCCTCCAGCGATTCCGGCTTATCCCCGAACTCCTTATACAGCCGATACCAAATCTCCCGCGACCTCTCGTGCGGATAATCGCTGTAAAAATGCAGCACTTCACTCCGCCCGGCCGCCTCGATATCGGGACTATACTCGCTTAAAAGCGCCTTATAATAAAGCGCTATAGGCATCCGCCGGCTCCTCGGACGCAGCCGGATAAACAAATCATACTGCTCGAAAAGACCCTGCCTTCTCACCTGATACTGCAGCTCCGGCGGCGCTATAAACCAGCTCGGCCAATGGTCCTGACCTAACCGTATCTGGATTTCCTTCTTCAGTTCCGCTCGAAGCTGGATTGGTTCAGCCGGGTAAAAGAAACCCGCCAGATACCTCCTGACCGCCGGGTCTGCAAGCGTCCTGTCCAGTGCTTCCGTCAGGTTATGGTCGTGAAATTCGCTTATCTGTTCCGGGTTGTTCTTGGCCACGTAAAGCTGATAGTCTAATTCATCGAAGCCTATTCTCATCTCGAAAGTCGCTACCGCCAGCAGAAGAAAAGCACCTGTAAACAACCAGACCAGCCCGGGCCGATAACGCGTAAAATGACCCACGCCGAGAACCAGCCCTGCTATGCCCAAACCGATAAGCCAAGCGCAAATCCACGGTGCGAACGAAAATCCGAACTTGAGCGGCTCCAGGCCCCTTGCCCCGCCGAAGTATCCCCAGTAAAAAAGCTGCGGCGCCGTACATAACACTATCGAAACAAAGCGGGAGCGGAAGCGGAGCGGACGACACGCCGCCGCAATACAGCTTATCAAAAGACAAACCGCAAAGCCCGGTAAACCCGCCAGAAAAAACACCGCCAATACAAACGGCACGCTGTAGCTGAAGCTCATAAGCTGCGATATCAGCAGCGGAACAATCGCCAAAATACCCATCAGCAGCCCCAAAACAACTATCTGCCAGGGATACTCGAATATGCTGATGCCGCTCGTCACGAACCTGCCTAAATTCCACGTCCCCACGGATGTCACGCTGTCGAATCCGAACGACAGGAATGCGCCGCTCAGTATCTTGGACCAGAAAAAACAACCGGCCGAAAACGCCGCCGCCGCAAGCAGCCAGCATCTTTGAACGTTCTGATGGCTGTAGTGCAGCGTAGGCCCTACTGCCATAAATGGCTTTGGCACTGCCTTGGGCGTCTTTTCCGCCTCTTTATTATCTATAGCCATAAACGCACATAAAACCGAAAGAGCATAAACAACTTATGCTCTAATTTGGTAATTGATTATTTTCTTTATTTAAATATCCAACACTCAACACTCAATATCCAACACCCAATGTTGATTGTTTTTCACTTTTCACTTTTAATTGGTTATTGATTACTGGATATTGGATATTGATTATTTTTCTTATGCCTTACTACGTCCCCTCGCCGCTGCTGGCAAGATACTCAACCTGTTCCGGCGTAAGCTTGTCTATGTCAATCGACATCGATTTCAGTTTAAGTCTGCACACACGCTGCTCTATCTCCGCCGGCACGTTGTAAACGGCGGCGGCAAGTTTGCCTGCTCTTTTTACAACATATTCGGCTTCCATCGCCTGCGTGGAAAAACTCATATCCATCACGCTTGCGGGGTGTCCCTCAGCCGCCGCAAGGTTAATCAGCCGCCCCTCGGCCAAAAGATAAATCCGCTTGTTATTCCTGAGGATATACTCGTCAACGCACCTGCGAACGTTGCGATTCACCTTCCTGCTGAGCTTCTTCAGCGCCGGTATATCTATCTCAACGTTGAAATGCCCGCTGTTAGCGACAACCGCCCTGTCTCTCATCACGCGGAAATGCTCGGCCCGTATGACGTTTTTGTTGCCCGTGAGCGTCACGAACAGCTCTCCGACCTTCGCCGCCTGTGCCATCGGCATGACCTCGAAGCCGTCCATAACCGCCTCAATCGCCTTGATATGGTCAACTTCCGTCACGATAACTATGGCCCCCATCCCCCTTGCCCGCATAGCAAAGCCTCGACCGCACCAGCCGTAGCCGGCCGCAACAACTTTCTTGCCGGCCATCAGAAAATCAGTCGCACGAATAATGCCGTCAACCGTTGACTGCCCCGTCCCGTAGCGATTGTCGAAAAGGTACTTGCTGGCGGCATCGTTTACCGCAATAACCGGAAATTTCAATTTGCCCGCATTCGCCATTGCCCGCAGCCGAATAACGCCGGTCGTCGTCTCTTCCATACTCGCAATAATCCGGTGCGCCTCTTTTTTCCTGTGAGTATGCAGCTCGTTCACCAGGTCTGCCCCGTCATCGAAAGTAATGACCGGCTTATGGTCGATAGCTGCGTTAATATGCTTGTAATAGGTGCTGCGGTTCTCGCCGCAGACGGCAAATACCGGTATCCCGAAATCCTTCACTAATGAAGCCGCCACATCGTCCTGTGTGCTGAGCGGATTAGATGCACATAGCACAACGCTCGCCCCTCCTGCTTTGAGAGTCCGTGCGATATTGGCTGTCTCGGCGGTTATATGCAGACAGGCCGACACATTCTTGCCCGCCAGCGGCTTGCTTTTCGCAAACTGCCTGCGGATTGCCGCCAGGACCGGCATATCATTATCCGCCCACAAAATCCGCCTTTCCCCTTCCGCCGCCAGCGACAAATCAGCTACGTCATATTTCATTTATTGACCCTTTCAAAAATGCAGATAGAAATGGCAGTTATAACCACAACAACCCGATTTTGCAACCTTTATTTAGGCCTGAAACTATCCGCAGGTTGTTGCAAACCGGCCGTTCTCGGTATATACTCAACGGACTAAGAATATATTCAGTTTCTATAATCGTTATGGACACGGAAAACATACGTAATTTTTCGATTGTGGCGCACATCGACCACGGCAAAAGCACGCTGGCCGACAGAATGCTCGAGCTGACGGGGACTATCGACCAGCGCCGAAAGGTTGACCAGGTCCTCGACACTATGGACCTTGAGCGGGAGCGGGGAATCACTATCAAGGCATCGGCGGTGACAATGCGCTACGAGCACGGCGGGCGGGAGTATATGCTGAACCTCATTGATACGCCGGGACACATCGATTTTCATTATGAGGTCTCTCGTGCTCTGGCGGCCTGCGAGGGCGCTCTGCTGGTGGTGGATGCCAGCCAGGGCGTGCAGGCACAGACAGTGGCCAACGCCTACCTGGCGGTGAACGCCGGCGTAGAAATGCTGTTTGTCCTCAATAAAATAGATATGTCGGCGGCACAGCCCGAAATGGTAGCGGAGGAGGTAGAGCACGTCTTCGGCGTTCACAGGAACGAATGTTTTCGCATCAGCGCAAAAACAGGGCTGGGTGTTCCGGAGCTTTTGGAGGCCGTCGTCACACTACTGCCCCCGCCGCCAGACCGCAGCAATGAGCCGACCGCCGCAATGATATTCGACAGCCAGCACAATGAGTACAGGGGCGTGATATGTTATGTGCGGGTCTTTGCAGGGGAGCTGAACGTCCGGCAGAAAATACGGCTGATGGGCGCCTCGCGGACTTATGCCGTCACCGAACTGGGAAAGTTTACGCCGGAAATGACGCCGGTTGACCGGCTCGGCACGGGCGAAGTGGGATACGTTATCGCCAACATCCGCGAACTGCACGACGTGCGTATCGGCGACACAATTACCGACGACGCCGCGCCCGCGGAAAAGGCCCTGCCGGGATACGTAGCGCCTGTCCAGATGGTGTTCTCGGATTTCTACCCGGGGGCCGATACTGACTATCCCAAGCTGCGAGAAGCATTCGAGAAGCTGGCACTGAACGATTCGAGCTTTACGTTCACGCCGCAGAACAGCCCCGCTCTGGGCTTTGGGTTCCGCTGCGGGTTCCTGGGACTCTTGCATATGGAAATCGTGCAGGAGCGGCTGGAGCGGGAAAGCGACGTCGATATGGTGCAGACGGCGCCGACGGTCAGCTATGAACTGGAGAGCAGCGACGGCAGGGTCACTCGCATCGACTCGCCGGCGGAGCTGCCCGACCACACAAAGATTAAGGAGCTGCGGGAGCCGATAGTGAAGCTGGAAATCATCACCAATACCGACAGCATCGGCGGCATTATGAAGCTGGCTGAGGCCCGCCGGTGTCGGCTGCTGCAGACGGGCTACATCAGTGCCACGCGCGTTATGCTCGAATACAGGGCACCGCTGGCCGAAATCGTATATGACTTTTACGACCAGCTTAAGGGAATTAGTCACGGCTACGCAACAATGGATTATGCTTTTCTTGGCTTCGAGGCCGCCGACCTTGTCAGAATTGACATCCTCGTCAACAGAGCGCCGGTCGATGCTCTGTCCCTGATTATCCATCGCTCGGTGGCCGAGACACGCGGACGCAGACTGCTCATCAAGTTGCGAAAGACCATTCCGAGGCATCAGTTTGAGATTCCGCTGCAGGTGGCTATCGGAGGCAAAATCATCGCCCGCGAGTCGATTAAGCCGTTCCGAAAGGATGTCACGGCCCGGCTTTCAGGCGGCGACGTCTCACGCAAAATTAAGGTGCTTAACAGGCAGAAGAGAGGCAAGAAGCGAATGAAGTCTGTCGGCCAGGTCCAAATCCCGCAGGAGGCCTTTATGAGCATCCTCGACACCGCCGACTGATGCCATCGTCTTCTTCGCTTTTTCAACTTACTTGAGACGTTCCGCAAGGCGTTCAACGGCCAGCCGGTCGCAGTCTTCGACGCTCTTCGGCGCAATCCGCTGGAAATCTTCGTGTGTGCTGTTCTGGAAATCGACGAGCACCCACTCGCCCAACTTCTCGCAGACAACGAAGTGCACCGCTCCAGCCGTCTGCCCACTGGCGGGATTAATAAAATACTCCGCCAGCATCGCGTAGTTGGAATCGGCTGGATTCACGCGCAGGTAGTCATGAAACGCCCGCGCCAGGTCCCATAGAAGCTTCTGTTCATTACCGGTCGGCTGACGCTGAAATGAGACCTGCTTATCCACCTTTATTGCTTTACAGCCAAGCTGCTGAGCAGCTGACACAGCCAGCCGGGCCGCACTCTCGGCGCTGCGCTCGCTCGCCTCGGCGGAGCGAGGCGAAGCCGGGTCGCCGATACACGTAGCGTAAATAGCAATCTGCGTTGTCTTTACGTCGGCTTTTAGTTTTGCTGTGCGCTGCTCCATAGCCGATAGTTCCGCATCGCTGGGCATTCCGGACGCCTCAGCCCACTTGCGTGCGAATTTCCCGTGTGGTTCTCCTTCAACCTTTCGCCAGCCGAGTCGCGAAAACAGCCGTTCCGCTGCAAGCGCAGAACACCCCATCGCGTCAGGGTCGCCGGGTACTATCCGCTTGAAATCCTCATCTTGCGCAGTCTGGCGGTCGCTCAACACCAGATTGCCTGTCGCATCCGTCACCATGAAGCGAATTTCGGTCGGTCCGCCGTTTGGCTCTCCAAGATACTGTGCGTAGAGGACGTACTCGCTCTTCGGCGGATTTTTCTTCAGGAATTCTGCCAGATGCGCCGGAATTTGCTCCCACGTAGCCTCGGCGGGCGGGACAAATTCCGCATCGAGTGCGTCGAGATTGTTCATACCGCACGACTCAGCCACCAAACCGAGCGCATCGGCGACCATACGGCTTGTAATCATAGGGTGTTTAAACCAAATTTGTACCGGCAGCAGGCCAAGCGATACAACGTTCGGGTCACTCTTTTTCAGCTTCGCCAGACGCTCTGCCTGCGCCGATTCCGTCTCGGACGATACCTGTGCCGGCAGTAACGCCGCCCATAGCACCGATACAGTGACAATCAAACAAATTGTAGCTTTTTTCTTAACCATTTTTTTCTCCTTTCAATAATCCGTTAGTATTTCTGTATTATCTCAGCGTTTTTTCTCAACCTTGCCCGTATGAGAATCACTATGCTTCCCAACGCTCCCGCCAAAAATAACGCCGGGCAAACAAAAAGAGCTAAAATGAAAAAAATCGGCTCGTCCCCGCCCTCTCCCCAAAAGGCCCAGCCAAACTTAACGCATAAAGCAAAGACAAGATTATGCAGTATGACGCAAACCGGAATGCCCGCGGCAGAAATGCCCGTAACCACAAAAAACAACTTCCGTATGCCCGGCTCTTTGGCCCGCACTGAAAGTACTGCCAATACTACAGCCATGACGCCAAAGATAATAAGCAGAGATACGAATGCAAAAATAGTCAGCTTATGCCCCTGGAACCGGCCGTTGATTGCGATGACAGCAAACAACAGTGCGGCAAAAAGCGAGATGACTATCCAGAAAATGGTATTTCTTATTTGAATTGCTTCTGCTTTCATAACTTTCTCCTTTCCTGTTTAAATATATATTGTTAATATATTAACTATTATGTTAAAAAAATTTATACGTTATTTCATTGTTTTAGATTAGCTCTCACCTTTTCAAGAATTGCCATCAGTTTCTTTTGCTCTGACTCGGCAGCGCCGGACATCACCTGCTGTATCTGTTTGAGGTAAAGCGGCTCGACTCTGGTGAAAAGTTTCTCGCCTTTAGCCGTGAGCTTGATGATGTTGAATCTGCGGTCGCTGGAATGCGATGTTCGGGCAACAAGCCCCGCCTTTTCCATACGGTCAACAAGCGACGTTATATTGGCGCGGTTGACAAGCATCTTATCGCTTAATTGTGCCTGGCTCAGACCGCCTTCAGGGCTGCTGTGATGATGCAGAAGTGTCATCACATTAAACTGAACATCTGTCAGGCCAAAGGTCTTGAAGAACGCATCAGCTCGTTTTTTAATCAGATTTGCCGTATAGTAGATATTCAGCAACGCTTCATGTTCGACTATGGCGAACCCCTTTTTTAACTTTAATTCCTCTTTGAGCGACATATTAGATTCTCTTTAATTATACTGTTAATATATAAACTATATACATCGTAACTAACTGTCAAGAGAAATTTTTAAATTTTTTAAAAAATTTTCAGGTAGTCCGGAACACCCCAAAATCGCCCGCTTTTCAAGAAATAATTTCTCTTAAATCGCAGTGTAAATCTTGCGTCCATCTGCGTCTAAATATTTTTTTATCTCTCTGCCTGCCCTCGAATGTCGTAGTCGAGGGTGCCCTCCGGCGCCAACGATAAATCGGCTACATCATACTTCCTCTATAAACCCTTTCATAAGATAGCTATAGCAGGCAAATATACCGCTAAAAGACGCTTTTTGCAATCTCTATTTACCACTATCTAATTAAAAAGGTTTATCTGGGCCCGGATGAAGAAGGACACACAGTCTTAAAAAAAGCGTGGCGGCCATTATGACCGCCACGCCACAAGAAACCAAACTATAAAGCTCCGGCCTTAATTACTATCCCGAGGAAGTCGGGATGCCGTTCCTTCGGCATCACTGAGCAGTGCCTGTAACCTGCACATCATCAATCCGCGCATACTCCCCATTCGGGTTAGGTGCTTGTGAATTAGAGCGGAACCTTACTTTGAAGGCCGGGTTATCATTGGCGCCTGTGCTACAGGTCTTATCCTGAACAATCCAGGCCGTGCCCTGGTAGGCATCAATGACATTCCAGCCACTACCATCCCACCATTCAACATACAGAAACTCATTGGAATTGTATCCCCATGTCTTACAGGCATATTTGACATGGATGCTGGTGAAACCTGAGGTGCTGAGCGCCTTTTCAATCCAGCCGGTTACGTTTATTTGCGCTCCATAAACGCCGGTGTATTTCGCCTGGGTCTTAACCGTGCAAAGACCTTCTGTGGTCCAGCCGCCTGCTGTAAAATTGCCGCTTTCAAATCCATCAGAGAACGGCAAAGCGCCGCCGCCGGAAGGATTGGTCGTAGCAGACTGGGCTGTTGACCAGCCGGTCTCGTTCAGGTTGGGCGATTTGTCGCGGGCCTTCACCTGATAGGTGTACATCGTACTCGGCGAAAGACCGGTATCCACATAGGTGGTGCTGTCCTGCCAGCCGCTGTCAGAGCCGCCTGAATGGCCGGTTGTCTCGTCGAAATAGTACTCCACACCGCTGGTGTCAGATGCCGTCGTCGCTACCATCGTAATTGAAGTCGAGCCGGTCGCATACGGCAAGGTAGCCCAGGTCATCGGATTCGGAGTCGGAGGGGTTGTATCCGCAGGCAGGGTCGTAGCGGACTGCGATGTTGACAAGGCGGTCTCATTCAGGTTGGGGCTTTTGTCACGGGCCTTGACCCTGTAGGTGTACTGGGTTGAAGCATTTAGCCCCGTATCTGTATATGACGGAGTACTCTGCCAACCGCTGTCAGAGCCGCCCGGATTGCCGCTTGTCTCGTCGAAGTAGTATTCCACACCGCTATCATCAGATGCCGTCGTCGCCACCATTGTAATAGCAGCGCTGCTGATTGCGTACGGCACGGTTGACCAGGTCATCGGGTTCGGAGTTGGCGGGGTCGTATCTGGAGGGGCACCGTAATCGGATGTTATGTACATATCATCGATGTAAACCGTATCCAGCACCGACTTGCCCTTCGCCCGATTGGTATCTTGAACCCGGATATACACCAAGCCGCTTATATTATTCGGCAGGCTATAGCTCTGGGCCGTGTTATTGTCGCTGGTCTTGGTGACCGTTACCATATTTGTGTAGGTAACGTTATCAGTCGAGTAGGCAAAAACAAAATCGTCGCCCTCGCTATTGGCAGTATGATATGCCTCCACGTTGAACGTTACCGCCACGCCGCCGGTGACGTTAATCGTCCACTTGTGCTCCAGATAGCTATACTTTGCGGGCGACAGCACTTCTGTGATTGACTCATAGAGGTTATTGCTGTTCTGCGTGCCGACATAGGTGCCGGTGACCGTACCTTTAACGGGTATATCGCTATAAGCCACTTCGTCTATATAACCCAAATTGTGGACAAGCGCCACCAGCTCAATACCATTGCCGGTCCCAAGATTACGCGTGTACTTCTTATCAGTCGCATTGTTCCAGTGCTCATGTGCACCCAAACTGGGCAGCCTGTTTCCATCCCCATCGGGGTCATAAAAATAGCCCGAGGGGGGGGCATTGGCCAGCGCAGCTTCATGCAGGTAATCTTCGGTCCCGCTCATATGCGGATAATATTCAAGGTCACAGGGGTCACAGGGGTCCCATTCCGCATACATAAAATCGAACGCGACCGAATCGATTGCAACGGCATCCTGCGAGGCAAGCAAGCTCGAAGGCCAGTCCCCGTTGAATGGTGCCATATTCCACTTTTTCGCATCTCCCCCCTCATGAGGTGCGCCATAGAGCGTATCGATAAGCCACAGTATCCCCTTGCCGTTCATATCCGGATGGCCCATCAGGTCAACCAGCGGCCGGTAGTGGCCCATACCCGGTAGCAGGGCCGGCAAAAAGTTATGCAGGTCGAGATACTCGCCGTCCCAGTCGTGCCAGTAATTCATCGGCGTCCGGATAAACGAGCCGAAATGGTTCTTGGCACAAACCGTAATGCCGCCGGAATCATGAGCCTTCATAACCGCAAAATTGATGAGATACGCTGATTGGGCGTAAAAGGTCGGAATACCCTCACTATACAGGCCGGAACCATCGCTCCAGTGCATAAAATTGGTTGTTGACCTCACCGGCAGTGTCCTGCCTGGAAGACCAAGGTAGTCTATGCAAACCACTCCTGGAAATTCGGCCTGGATAGCATTGTAGTAGTGATTGGGAAATCCTCCGAGTGTATCACCAATAAAGATGTTAGCCGGGCTCACTCCCACAACATTGACCAGTTGCCTTAGAACTGCCATAATCATTTGCGGTGCGTTTTGGTATCTGTCGTAACCGCCATTTTGATTACCATTCTGGTCGATATTGCCGCCTCGATGATACGTCACAAAATTGATTTTGATATTAATCTTCTCGCCGGCCTGATAGCCGACATTTCCCTTGCCAGCATTCTGGTTGTAATACCTAAACAGTGCATCCCATGCATTGGCATCACCGATCTGGCCGGTCAGTTGCCCCAGCGTCATCGACAACATACCTTCGCATACGCCTTCGTTCGTGGCGCTGTTGTCGTACCAGTAGCCATCACCGGTACCGGGGCCATTCCAGTCGGTTGCTTTTGAGTCACGCACCCAGATAACACGTCCGGGGTTAATACCTTTAGCAGTGCCTATCGGCTGATTCGGATTTGGGTTATCGGCTAAAATCATCCTTTCAAAGCCGCCGCTCATAGCAAAGAACGCAGCGCCGACACTAACAGCAATGCAAAGTGCACCAATCGCCCAGCGTGACCGCTCAAAGTGGCCCTTCGCCTTACGAAACGCCGCAGCTGAGGTAATCGCTCCTATCAGCCAGACCACAAAGCCGGAAGCTAACGGAAAAGCTGCCCGCTGGCAGGGATATGTCGCCCGCGTGGGTTTAGGAATCACCCGTACCAGAAACCAAACAAGAGCCATCAATCCTGTAACGGGAAACAGCCATTTTAACCAGCGATGCCTCTTCAAAAACGGCGGAATGTGAATTCTTTTCTGTTCTTTCATAATACTTGAACCTCCATTACATATCTAACAACAAATAACATTTTCATACTCCCTCCACACAAAAAAAACAGGCTTTTTTCTTCCATATAAACCTCCTTAAAAAAATAATATTCACCCAGCCCCTCCGAGGGGCGGGGTTCACACATTTTTGTATCTCATTGGGGTATGCTTCGGCCAGACTCTTTATGTTAGCTCCTCATACCTAAACCAAAACGACATGGAAAGACTACACATCTTCACATCTTCCAAACAAACCGCAACAGCTTTTATAATAAGCATCCACACCGCTGTCAAGAAAAAAAATGGTAAATCTGGGGACACCCTGCCTGCCCTGAGCGAAGTCGAAGGGCCTGCCCTCGAATACCTGCCCCTGCATGTTGTAAGCAGGGGTTGTAGTCGAGGGTGCCGAATAGTCTCTCTGATAGCGAAAAGGTACTACATAGTATCGGTTAATGCATCAGGATGAGTTAAAATCTTAGGTTCTTGCCCCTGCCCCTGAGGCGCCTTGTCCCGATGTATATGACAGTAAGCCTCATGGTTATAGATGCTCAAGATATGCGTGCAGAGCGGAAACGTGCATTTCCTGCCATTAGCCGAAGTTTTTAGCATTTTTTTCCCCATCGTTACTCCTGTAGGTAAATCACCAAACAAAAAAGCTGTAAAGGTTAGTTGTCTTCGTCTGCGGCCTAAAGATTTTCTAATCTTTTGTATTGTATTATTTATACCACATTATTGGGCTTTGTCAAACTGAATTCAGCAACGAGTAAATTGACGAAGTAATCGCCGCCCACGCCGGCTGACCAAATGCGTTCTCGGCCTGACCCCAGCCGAAATCGCCATCGTCGAAGGCAGAGGCAAGTGAGTTTTTATCCGCCGCTTCGTATGGCGGATTTAGTTTTGGGGCAGATGTTCTTTGTGGCTAAAACAAAATGCTGTGTTAATCTGTGGCTGAACTTTCTGCGCAATCCGCGTCTAATTTTTCTTCGCGTCTTGGTACCTTCGTGGCAGAAAAAACAGTGTCCATCTGCCTGCCCTGCGTAGCCGCTTCGGCGAAGTAGGGTGTTAATCTGGGCAATCTGCGTCTAATTTTCTTTGCCTGTCCGCCGACCCCTGACCCCCGACTTCTGTTGTTAAATTATGCAATATTTACAACATTTGGCATACGTTTTTACTCCGTTTGTATATCGTTTTATCTAAATTTCATATCGTTTTGCAAAGTTTTGCAACATTATGCAACGTTTCCCCCTCGGTTTTTTCTTGCCTATCTTGCTTAATCTTTGCAAATTGACTTTATCACCCTTGTTTTTATCCCAAAAATCCAGCAATTAAAGGGAAATTTTATTGTAAGCTCTCCCTACCCAAATATAATTAGCAACACTTGTTTTGATTCAATTGGAGCAGCTTTCAATGCCCAAAATATCCCTGAATTTGACAGGCAAATGGGAGTTTAAGGAGTATCCGCTTAATGCACGGCGGATGCGAGACCTTGATTCCGCCGACTGGATGCCGACAAATGTCCCCTGCTCCATCTTTAACAGTCTGATTGAGGCCGGCCAAATACAGCGATCCGAACTTGATGCCAACCCCGAAAATTTCGCCTCGGTCAGCGAAAAACCCTGGATTTACAGAAAAATCTTTGATGCCCCCCCCGAAATGCTCAACTGCAATCAGGTGAACCTTGTTTTTGACGGCCTCGACACAATAGCCAGCATCTGGCTGAACGGCAAACTCATCGGCAGAACAAATAATATGTTCATCCCGTTTCGGTTCGATGTGACACAAACCTTAAAATCGCAAGAAAACTTGTTGCTGGTCAAGTTCGAGCCCGCGACGCAATATGCCCAAAAGCTGATGAACCGATACGCCTGTTTTGCCGAATCCGACTTTCCAAATCCGCACCGGGTCTATATAAGAAAAGCGCAGTATCAATTCGGCTGGGACCTTTGTCCTGCCCTGCCGGGCTGCGGAATCTGGCGGCCTGTCCGCCTCGAAGGCATCAAAGAAGCAGCCCTCGCCGACTTAAGTATCCGAACCATAGACTGCAATTCATACTACGCTGATGTCAAAATCACGGCAAAACTGCAAACACTTAAAAGAAAAGAATTTATCTGTAAAGTCAACCTGTCCTGCGAAGAGCAAACAATCGAGCAAAACCTGACTTTCGCCGCCGGTGAAGATTCCCAATCGACGGTAATTCGCATTGAAAGACCATATCTTTGGTGGCCTGCCGGCTACGGCCGGCAGCATCTTTACCAGCTTGACTGCCGGTTATTAAGCGGTGACGAGGTCATCGACAGCAATCAAAAAAAGATAGGCATACGAACGGTAAAACTAAACCGCTCACCAGACACTTACGGCGAAAAATTCCAGTTTGAAATTAACGGCCAGCCTATATTTATCAGAGGCGCAAACTGGATACCGCCTTCCATACTTGCAGGCTCGGTCACCGGCAGCGATTATCAAAAGCTTCTGCACGCCGCCGCCGATGCAAATATGAATATGCTGCGAGTATGGGGCGGCGGCTGCTACGAAGCAAACGAATTCTACGAACTCTGCGACCGGCTTGGAATTATGGTCTGGCAGGATTTTATGTTCGCCTGTGCCTACTACCCCGACAGGCAGTGGTTTCTGACGGAGGTAAAAAACGAAGCTGCTGCAATTATAAAGCAGCTTCGCAACCACTGCTGCATAGTCCTCTGGTGCGGCAATAACGAAATCGACTGGATGCACCGCACCGGCAAGCTCGGCAAAGGCAAAAAATTCTACGGAAAAGCAATCTATCACCGGCTCCTGCCGCAGCTCGCTGCTGAATTAGACCCCGACCGCGACTACATTCCGACAACCCCTTTTGCCGCCGACAACAAATCAAACAATCCGGGCTCCGGCACCATCCACCAATGGGACGTCTGGTCGGGCCATCAGCCGGTCCGTCAATATCTCACCCAGCCCCAGAACGTCCCCAGGTTTGTCGCCGAATTCGGCCTGCAGTCGCTGCCGAATATAAAAACAATCGAAAATTTCTGCGCCGCTGCCGACCTGCGCATCGGCAGCTTCCCTGTCGAAAAACATAACTATCAGTTAGACGGCAACAGCCGCCTGTATCGCTATGTGGGCGAGCTGTTCGGCACCGCCAAAAGCATCGAACAGCTTGCATACCTGTCACAAATCACGCAGGCCCGCGCCGCCAAGATGTATGTCGAACACTTAAGAGCGCACAACTTCAGAAACAGCGGCGTCCTATTCTGGCAACTCAACGATTGCTGTCCGGCGATAAGCTGGTCAGCGATAGACGCAGCTTATGAGCCGAAAGCAATATATTATTACACAAAACGGTTCTTCTCAAACCTGCTCATCGCTGTTGTATCCGAATGGAAAAAACCAAAAGACTCTTCGCAACCTGCATTCCAACCCCTCAACGTCGCTGTAATAAATGACTCGAATCAACCCGTCACCGCCACGCTGAGCTGTCGATTGATTGATTTATTCGGACATCTGCTCGACCAGGTGACACTTCCCTTCGCAATCACTCCCTTTGGCGTATCGGCGATGCCAAAACTTCCCAAGGCAATTATGTACCCCTCTCACCCGGACAAGTCCTGCCTGCACCTTTTAATGGAGCAGGACGGCAAAAAAATTGCGGAAAATCTGTTCTTCTACCTCTATGACAAGCACCTCGACTGGCCCGACGTCGAAATCACCCAAAACCTGTCCCGGATAACCGAAAATCAATGGAAGCTTGAACTGAAATCAAACACAGTTGCAAAGGATGTGCAAATCAGCTCTGCCGTGCGGGTGCAATTCAGCGACAATTTTATAGACCTGATACCCCCTGATAAGTTCGAGATAACAATCAACTGTGAAAAGCCGCTCTCCGCAGTTGAACCCTTTCCGCAGTTGCGCTCGGTCAATTCCGTTTTTCGAACCGACCGTCAATAAAAATAAGATACACTTTTCTCATCGCCGTGGGACCATAGGAGGCCCAAACCCAGGAGGCACAAGTCCGGGTGGAAACATCCCGGGCGGAAACATCCCGGGCGGCATCTCTCCCGGCCTTGGACCAAGCCTGCGCTCTTCCTTCCTGCCGCCCCATGCTCGCAAAGGTTCTTTAGGCTCTTTTTCCAGTCTCTGGATTTCATTAAACCTGGCCTGCAATTTATCGTCCCAGTAGCGGGGTTTAATCGGAACACGCTCCATATTCACTCTGTCAAAGCTGTAAAGCATATCGAAATAGTGCCTGACTCGCAGATTCTTGTCGCCCGACCAGTCATTTACAGGAACGACATCAACCAAAACCGCTCCGGTCGCATAATCAACTTTGCTCGGCACCTTAACTGCGTTTTTTTCCTCCTCATCAGTAGGCTTGTATTCAACAACCTTGCCTATAACCTCGCCCGGCTTAACCATAAAGTTATTGCTGTACCAATAACCAAGTACATACCTGGAAACCTGCACCGTTAGAGTTCCGGTTGCCTCCTGCATATCAGACGGGAAAAAGTATAATTTTCCGGGAACGTCCAAAACATCCGTCACGCCGGAAAACTCACTCCACAAAATCGCTTTATCCTTCAGCGCTTCATCCTGCTCCTTGAATTGATTTTTCCCGGCTATCGGATTCAAAACACCTAAACGGATTCGGTACCGGTAGCTCTTCTGCGGTTCAATAGTGTCATCGTGTGCCCAGAATACCAATGGTTTGTCCATCTTGGAAAGGTCCTGTTCCTGCGAAAGCTGAATATCCTTAAATTCTTTGGAAATCTCAGATGTATCCTTGGTTTCTTTCTTAGGTTTTTCAAGCTGCTCTTTCTCCGGCTTGCGCTCCCGGGTACGTCTGGGCGTAGTCTTTTTGGGCATTGGCATACCGCCGCCGGGCGGACCACCAGGCCCCACACCCATACCCATAGGGCCCATCGGACCAAGAGGACCACCCATCCCTCCTTCTCCCGGACGCGACTTTGTTTTCGACGTTCTGCCTTCACGCCTGTCCGTACGCTCGTCCTTCTGTTCCTCTTTCTTTGCGGCCTTTTGTGTATCCCGCTTCTCCTGAAGGTCTATCTGCTTCTGATATTCCGTATATTTCTTATGCAATTTCGGAGGGAACCAGTTTTCTTTCGCCGAGGCAAACTGATAAGCTTCCGGCTGCAACAGATTATTACGTACCGCCACATCATTAAACTGAAGCAGCCGAACTTCCATCCCGCCGGCTGGCAGCTTTTCAATCCCCTCTACAATCTCAAACATCTTTTTGTTACGCTCAATCCTGGCACGAGGCACTGTCTGCCAGTCGCTCCAGCTTCCGTCTCCGAGCAGCTCCTGTCTCTGCAGCTCCACCGCCGAAAAAACAGGCCTTGCAAGACACGGGTCCCGCCACTCTTCACGAATATTATCACCGGCAAACCTTTCATGAAACCTTTTATACAGCTCCTTAACATCAAACTTCGCTTCCACAGTCACAAAATCAATGTCATTCGGCTCGCTATTGTCCTCGCTGTAAACATTCTCCTTATCGATATCCGCCTTGGGAACATAAGCTACCGCCCTGATATGGTCGGCCTCGATATCGTTGATTTCGCCAATTTGCGGAATACTATACTTGCCCTCAACCTTTACCTTTTCCAGGTAAGGAGGCACCGGCCATATAAGACTGACGTCAATATTATTTATAGCCGAATCCAGGCGGGCAACGAACTCATCAGACCGAGACTTGTACGGCTCAACAGGTTCGGGCTTGCGGTTCAGACTCTCCCCTAAATCCCTGACCTGTTCGTTTATATAAATATCAATGTCGCCGGGATTAAACACCCTGTTACCGTACTTAATACGAACAGGACTGACAAAAACATAAGTGAACGCCAGCCACGCACACACAAGGCCGATTACAGCCAAAAATACCTTTTCAATGTGCTTTTCAAAAAAATTATTTCCTTTAGTAACCATATCTCGCCCTATTTAACGAGTTTACATATTCCAACAGTTCTACTCCTTTTTCTCTTCCGCCTTGAGTAATTCCTTAATCGCCAGCGGCTTAATCTCATCGTAACCTTTCTTGCTGAAGATATATTCGCAAATCAAATCCAGCTTCACCACGGCATCTTCGCCGTACCGATAGAGTTTGTGGTCTGAATCTTCCCTGTCTATCGGAGAAATATTACTTTCCAAAATCGTTATCTGATTATGCCTGAAAGTCTGGGGTTTCTCGCTCTCGCCGGAAAAACCCGCAAATTTATGCTCCTTGGCGCTGCACAACTGCTGCATAAACGACAAGACCGATTTGGAATTAACCACAACAACTACATTAAAATGAACAACGTCAATGTCCTTGTCTGAAACTCTCTCCGTGCACGACTCTGTCAGGCCGTCTTCAGGGTAAATAACATAGCCGGGCTCTTCGGAATACACGCCCTGTTTGCTCCGCTTAGAAGGCCCCCCCCTGCCTCCCACGTTGAAACCTACCCCCAGAAGCTGTTTCACCGGGGAAGTAAAAACACTGCTTGACCCGGAATTCAGAGCGGCTACCGTGTCGATAACATCTTCGATAATCCAATAACCTAACTGCCAGTACCAGCAATCCTTCATTGCTGTCTCCATTCCAGGATACTCATACTCTTCCCAGAAGTCGTAGCCGGCCAAAACAGTCGGATTGGCATAAACAGATGCAGATTCTGCTTTCTCTCGGCAAAGAACATCCGTTATCGCAGTATCAACCTGGCCCATCCTGTCCAGTGACACTTTCCGTATCACAGAGGAACCTGACGCTTTCTGCAAATGTCTCTCCAGCTCGGCATTCGTAGGACAATCACGTGCATTCACCCGTGTAAGCAGGTCCTTGATTGCTTTGCAATACTGCCGTCCAAATTCCTTGAAAATCAGGCTTGAGGTGTCCTTCGGCTCAGGAAATATCCCATAACTCAACAATTGCCTCCGAGTGCTTTGCTCGGCCAGAAGCGCCGTCTGGTTGGCGTCCCTTTCGTAAGCCTGTTGATACTCCTGCTCTGCCTGCCACTGGTCGCGGGCAACAACGCTTTTGCCCATAGACGCAATGTCTTTGCCTATTGAAACACTTTCTTTTGTTATTCGCTCCCTGAGCCTGCTGTTCACCAGTTGCGCAGGTATAAAAACAAGTACGCCGACCAGTCCTATCACAACCGGCACTATCAGCGACGAATAATTCTTGAGAAAACCCGCCTTCTGGAGGATAGTTTTAAACTGAGAAATATCAATTTTCATCTTAGCTTACCAATCTATTTTTCGTCTTTTCTATACAAACACGCCGGAACTTCGCTTCAAACCGCCTGCCACCACGGGTTTACAGCTACACCTCATTTTAATCATCAACCCGCACTATATTCCTTCGTCCTGCCCTTTGACTTTATGCGGCGCATCCTTCCAGACAAATTTAGCGTCCAGTCTGAACCAATGGTCGTTAACCTTATATACTATGTTGCCGGCGCGGTCTATCTTCTCCTTTCCGTTCTCATCCAGATCAGGCACCTTACAGATGACCTCCTTAGTCATCGGGTCAATCAAACGCTGCTCATCCTTTTCTGTTTTTTTCGATGCGATCTGCTCGATACCTATCCCTGCGGGCATATCAACATCCCAGCCTACCTCTCCTGTCTCCAGCTTGAAATGCTCGATGTCAACTTTCTTGTACAGCTCAAACGGACTATTCCCGTCAAAAATTTTGTCAAGGTGCAGCAGGCGGGTAACCACCCCCCACTTATCAGGCTCGCCCTCCACGCCGGGAGGGTCCATCAGTTCACCTATGTTCTTATAGGGACTGTAGCCGCTCATAGTTATCACAAACCCCGGCCCGCCTTTGTCTTTATCTGCTTTCTTCGGAGTATCATCTCTTCTGCTGTCCCTTGAAGACTTCCGTGCTGATTTAGCACCCATCCCGGGAGGCATACCGGGCATACCAGGCATACCGGGCATTCCAGGCATACCAAGCATACCAGGCATTCCAGGCATTCCAGGCATCGCCATGCCGGCCCTGCCTCTGCTGGATCCTCCTCCGGTCCTCCTCACGAACTCTACCGCACCAAAATCCGCAACAGCAACATCGGGTACGAAACGAACTGAAAAACTCGTCACAAATATCTGCTTTCGCTCCTTACGCGGCATCTCCTTAACCGCTTCTACATCGCCTTCGGCAAAGGCCCTGTAAAGCCCGCTCTGCTCGAAATTATTCCTTTCATTCGGCAGGACGGACATTAAAGTCTGATGCAGCAGCGGAATAACGTCACGGTATTTTAAATAATCAAATTCCTTTTGTATTATCTTTTCGGAACGGGAAGCTCTGCTTTTTTGCTCCTCCAGTTTACTGCTGGTCTGCTTGGCAGAGTTAATAACGCTGGTAATCCCCCGTCTGATGCTCTCGTTCCTTGTGTACTTCGCTCTGTCTATAAAAAGAGCCCTCCCAAGAGAAAGAACGGAAACCAAAAGAAGCAGACAGGCTGCAAAAGTAAAATACTTGGCCTTACTTGCCCAAAGCATCGACCTTGCAATACTGCGAGGGAGCAAATTACTTTCTATCTTACCCAGACCCAGACCCTGCAAAGCAAGGCCATATACAATGCCAAAGTCGCAGACATTCTCATGGAACTTGGCCGCCGACACGCTTGGGCCCATCACAAGCTTCTCAAATGAATCCGGCCTTTCGATGGGTATCTGCAGTGTCTGCTGTAGATACTTGAGCAGACCTCGCATCTTCGTCCCGCCGCCGAGGGCGATTATCTTTGCCAATTTAGCGTCGGGATTGGACGTTTTGTAAAAGCCCAGCGACCGCTGGATTTCAGAGGCCAAATCCGTAAAAACCGGCCTCATCGCCTGGAATATCTGCCGGGCATACTTGCTCATTGCTGCTGTGCGTTTGAGCTTCTCGGCCTTTTCAAAATTCAGCTTAAACGAATCCGCTATCGCACGGGTAAAGGCATTGCATCCCATCGGAATGGCTCTTTGCCAAACCGCCGACTTCGTGCAGACAACCAAATCGGTATTTTCAGCGCCTATATCAAGAATGACCGTGGCCTGAGTGTCGGACTTAATCGAATCACTGCGGTCGTATAAAGCGTAATTATATAATGCCATCGGCGCCATCTGGACATGGCTGACCGTTATGTTCTCCCTGCTGAAATGGTCTATCATCGAGGCGACAACATCATTCTTGACCGCAAAAATACCGACCCTGGTTTCAGTGCTGCCCGGCTCTGTCATCAACTGCCAGTCCCACTGCACATCGTTGATATTAAAAGGAATCTGCTGTGCCGCTTCGAACCTGACGATTTCGGGGATGCGCTTCTGCTCGACGGGCGGCAGCTTCACAAAACGCGCAAAACTATTCTGGCTCGGCACGGAAACAACTACAGGCACATTTCTCAGGTCGTTCTTTTTTGCAAACTCACGCAAGGATATCGCAATCATTTCATCCCGCTCGGCTGCCTTTATCCCGCCGCCGGCAAGTATCCTGCCGTGCTGGATATTGTCAAAGCCGATTACTTCTACGGCAGTGGCGCCAGCGGTCAAATGCAGTGCCTTCAGGGAGTTATTGCCTATGTCTATCGCCCAAACTGAACCACCTTCGAAAGCCATAACAAACCCTCACAGTTTCATCCTGACTTTAACGAATAATCTTGTAAGTTCACTGTCTTGGGCATAAATTATAACATATTACAGGAGCTTTTGCCACAAATTATGAAAACTTTTGCCATAAATACACTCGGCTGCAAAGTCAACCAGTATGAAGGCCGGCAGATTCACGAGCTGCTTGAACGCCTCGGTCTAAATCTTGCCGAAACCGCCGACAGGGCCGATTTGGTTGTTATAAATACCTGCTGCGTAACTCACACGGCCTCAGCCAAGAGCCGACAGCAAATCCAAAAAGCCAAAAGGCAAAATCCCAATGCTGTTATAGTTGTCTGCGGCTGTTTGCCTATCGCCCAGACAGGCGAACTAAAAAATGCGGGTAAAAATGTTCACCTCATCAGCCGGCGAAACGAACTTGCCGCAACTCTATGCCAGATAGTCAATTGCAAAGCCGACTCACCGGAATCTCAAAACCTCCAAACAGAACAAAACATTTTAATTAAAGCCGAGAATAGTGGTAAAATCAGGCGTAAAAGCGAATCAGCCGAGTTGCTGCAACTTACGCAATTAAAAGCATTTAAGGGCCACACAAGGGCATTTCTCAAGGTTCAGGACGGCTGCGACGGCTATTGCAGCTACTGTATTATACCAAAGGTGCGGCCTTATGTTCACAGCAAGCCCGCAGAAACAGTCCTCGAAGAAGCCCGCGCCCTTAATGAAGCAGGCCATAAGGAAATTGTCGTAACCGGCGTATTTTTGGGGGCTTACGGGCAGCAAAGCGCAATACGAAAAAAATGGCCTAACGGACAAAATGAGAAATTGGCCGATTTGCTCGCTCAAATGGCTGAAATCCCCGGCCTTGCGAGGATAAGATTAAGCTCGCTGGAGCCGGCAGACGTGACGCCAAGACTGTTAGATGTTTTTTGCAAGCATCGTAACATTATGCCGCACCTGCACTTATCGCTGCAATCGGGGTCGAATGAAATTTTGAAAAAGATGCGGCGGCAATACAGCGTTGAGGAATTTCGCGAGAAAATTGATTTAATCAAATCGCGATTAGACCGGCCTGCTATAACTACTGATGTGATAGTCGGCTTCCCGGGCGAGACGGACGCTAACTTTAGCGATACCATAGAGTTAGCGAAAGAAGCAGGGTTCGCAAAGATGCATATTTTCAGCTTTTCACCGCGGGGGGGGACCGCGGCGGCAAAGATGGAAGGCGCTGTAAATAATGAGGTTATAAAAAGCCGGTCACAGATATTGCGGGCTCTGGAGGCGGAGCTTGGCTATAAATTTCGGCAACACTTTGTCGGAAAAAGAGATACGGTTCTGGTCGAAGACAAAAACGGGATGTGCTGCGGACGAAGCGAAAGATATTTTATAATATCAGTTGAAAAAACAGAGAAGAAACCGGAAAAAGGGGAATTAGTGAGGGTGCGGCTGATTGAAAACAGGGAAGATGGGATGATTGGTAAAATAGAAACGGGGGAAGCCGGCGGCTAAAGCGAGGGGGAAACTTTGCAAAATGTTGCAAAACTTTGCAAAACGATATGAAAAATATATAAAACGATATGCAAACAGAGTAGAAATTATATAAAAACATATAGAAATTGTGCATAATTTAGCACTGACCCCAGACCGCAGACCCAAGACCAAAGACGGACGACAGACGACAGAGGACGGAAGACAGAAGACGGATGAGTCTGAAATCCGAAGCACTAATTTCGAAATCCGAAGCAAATTCAAATGACCAAAATTCAAAATGCAAAACGAATTGGCCACGAAGACACAAAGACACGAAGATTTTAACCGCCGAGAGCGCCGAGACCGCAGAGTTTTTTAGACAGGATTAACAAGATTTTTTCAGCCACAGAGTTCACAGGGGACACAGAGAGATTTGCTCGGCTTGGTGTACTTAACAAATCCTGCTCTTTAAGCAAGCTTAGACGCAGTATTTGTCGTCGTCCACCGGGTAGCCAAAAGACAGGCCCCCCATCGTTTAAGCCGAGCAAATATCTTTCGCCAAAGGCCCTTCGGCAAGATGCCGATGCCGGCTGAAACAAAGTTGTGAGACACGGATTAACACGGCGAGTTTTTTTTCAGTTTGACAACTGCAATAATAGTATATTAGTATATGCATATATACTAATGGAGTGCTTTAAGAATCAAGGTCTTTTAGACGCAGATTGCGCAGAGAACTTTTGGACGCTGATTCACGCAGATTTACGCTGTTTTTTTGCCACAGAGGCCACCGAGGGCACAGAGAGGTTTAGCTTCACATCGGCGTTTTGCAAACGCCTTGTCAGCCAAAGTCTTAGGCGTACTCCCCCGATATATCGGGGTGCGTTCGTCTTGCAGACTTTGTCTGTTGGCCGGGCAAGGCCAGCCCTTGTGAAGCTGGATTTAATGCCAGATTCTACTTACGGCGGACAAGATGCCGAGACGCTGCGCGAATGTTTTTTCAACAGCCCCAACGTCCCCGGTTATTTCTATTTTTTAATCACGGATTACGCAGATTAAACGGAAAGTTTTGCCATTGAAAAAGGATGCAGTTTGGGGAGAATTAGCTGGCAAGATAAAAGGTGAAAGTAAAAAGTTAAAAGTAAAAAGGCAAAAGTGTGGACTTTTTCAACAGCCCCACTGTCCCTAATTAAATCCCGACAGCAGTTTGGATTTGTTCAGAGGTCATCTTCAATTTACTCTAACATAATAATATCCAACACGATTTACACTGATTTTATGCTGCCATTATGCGTTGCTTATCAGTCGGTGTCCAGACAAAGGTTGGTAATTTATTTTGTTACAGGGATAAAGCGAGAAACATGCACAGAACCCTTGCCATACCAAAGGTCGTCGGATCTATATCCAGCTTCGACATTATGAAAAAGTGCGACTTTTTCCAATAAAGCTGGGCTTACATCGGATGCGAATATCTGGCTATCAGTCATAATAATAGATCTCCTGTTATACTCCTGGACCTCGTTTTCTTGGATTGTTTTTACGCCTTCCTCCCCATTCCAAGTTAGCTTGACCAGGAGCTTCTTTGAAATGGGAAATGTGACTTCGATCTCTTTAAACTTAAGACTAACACCATAAGGTTTAATAGAATCATAATTGGGGTGATATAACGCGACAGGGGAATCTCCCGTGATGAAATGATGTCCGTTTGGTGCGATAATAAGCTGGTATTTCATTTTTTCCAACAGGATTGAGTTTTCGCTTTGAAATGCCTTTTGAAACATGAATCGCAATATTATCCAGTTATATATATCAACTTTTGGAAAATCACCGCCTTGGTCTTCAATTTCCTTAGGAGGTTTGGGGATTATGCCTTGGTGAATTAATATTTTGATTGCGCTTTCAACGTTACCCCTTAACATCGACTCTATCCAATTCTTGAAAGCCGGAACCCTGAATTGCATTGTTGTTATAAGATTCGCCAGAGGGGATATTTGACCTTTTGCAATTTTGTTGTTTTCACATATGGATTCTATCAACTTAGATTGATCTGTTTCAATCTTAGAAAGGGCGATCTCCACAGTATGGCGATCTTTATCTTGATTATTGAAATCTATTGTATGGTAATCTGTCTTGCATCCAGTGTCTTTTATCGCGGGAGAAGTTGCCCTTGGATGTGCCGATTTTTCTATTCGGTATATGTGTGGGTATTTACCCTTCTGAGGGATTATCTTAAATCGCTCCAGATAGAATTGGGGAAGATAATGATGTTTTTTCGGTGTAGTCATTTTTATCCCTAATACGCTAAATCAACGGCGGTCTTTAGGTTATCCGCCTTGAGACGAATATTATGGAAAATCCAAACATATACATCTTCGAGATAATCTTAATAACTGGCATCTAAGGACTTTTTATCTTCCTCGTAGAAGTAGTAAACAACTACGATAGCTGCGATTGAACCAACAACGATGCTTATACCTACATCAAGCCAAGATGTGCTTGAAGCTTCGCCCAGCATGAATTTGGCGACGAACGCAGCGCCCAGCATGAACGCATAAATAACTGCTAAGATTACAGAAACGATGAGTTTATGCCGAGGAACGATAGTTGCACCCACCCAAATGAAGGCCGCTGTACTCCATGCCGTAGCTAAAATCTTTAAGAAGATGTCTGTGAGGAAGCCTTTCATATAATCGGGAATTGTGAACTCGTTGAGAATCAATATGATCGGGTATGCGAGAAACATTGCTACAACAGATGCAGGCAAAAATAGAAGCCATCTAATCCAATTGGGCCAACGTTCGAGCATCTATGATCTCTCTAACATAATAATCTCTAACCCTTTTTGTCAGCAATTTAGTATGTTGGAGATAAAATGTCAACATTCGTGTATGGTTAATTGAAACATAAAGTCGGCGGGGAATCTTTCCTTTCAGCATGGCGTTTTCTCAGCATCACCGCACCTATTTTTCTTTATTTTTTGACAATGGGTCATCCCCATATTTATTAGTTCCAACAGTCCCCTTTTTGAAAAGTAGAACGATACCAAGAGGTGGAACGCACGCCATTATTATTAATCCTCCTCCAGACCAATTGAGGTCATGGCAACGCTTTATACCAGCGAAAAAAAGTCCCAAGCTCGCCAATACATATCCCACGTTAGGCCACACCACTATGAAAGGCAAACCAATTAAAATGGTTGCAATCATAGACCAAATGTATTTTGCCCTATTTAGCCTTCCTTCCAATGAAAAGAAATTAGGATTTTTGAATGGGTAAGAATTGAGCAAACTGTTGGGACTTGTGTTACTCCGACTTTCTAAACAGTCTGGGTATTTTTCCTGCTTCATAAAAATCTCCAAAATGCAACTTTATATAAAGCTACTCTATGTCAATCAGCAAATCAAGGAAGAAACGAGCCAGATATTGCCTTTTAAGTCACTTGCAGATACACTATTGGCGGTATGGAGTTAAAAAAATAATGCCGATTTGAAGGCCCCCGAAGGCAGGCTTCGGGGCTAACCAAAACTGGATTCCTGTTTGCACAGGAATGACAATATTGAGATTGCCACGGCCGCCTTCCATCCTTCGCCCTTCTTCGCATAAAGCTACGAAGGGCTACGGAGGACAGGTCGGCGGGCTCGCAATGACCCTTTCAATTGATTATTGATTATTGATTATTGATTATTATTCAGCGATGATTGATAATCAGGCCAGTAAAATATTACAGAAAGGATTAGAAAATGAAGACGAAAGTGAGCAGGCGAGAATTTATCGGGGGAAGCGGGGCAGCAGCCCTCGGTTTAGCGGCAGTATTATCAGGCACAGCGGGTGCAATGGCGGGCGGTTGGCCGGCTAAAAGAAAACGCATTCTTCGGATAGCACACCTTACGGATATTCACGTTCAGCCCGAAGGGGCTGCACCGGAAGGGATGGCACGCGCGCTTCGCAGCGTTCAGGAATTAACAGATAAGCCGGATATTATCTTTACCGGCGGCGATTCTGTAATGGATTCACTCAAAGCCGACAAGGCACGGACGAAGGCACAGTGGGAGGTTTTTAAATCGGTGCTGAAAAATGAATGCTCGCTGCCGGTTGTCCACTGCATAGGCAATCACGATGTATGGGGGTGGGGATTAGAAGATGAAATCGCTAAGGGAGACAGACTGTATGGCAAGCAGTGGGCGATTGAGGAATTTGGTTTAATGTCACGATATTACAGTTTCGACAAGGCGGGGTGGCGGTTCATCGTTCTTGACAGCACGCACAAAACAGATAAGGACAAGCCATCAATATCAAATGAACCATATACGGCGAAGTTAGATGAGGAGCAGTTCGAATGGCTGAAGAAGGTTTTGGAGGAGACGCCGGCAGGAAGGCCGATATGCGTGCTGTCGCATATACCGATTATATGCTGTTGTGTTTTTTTGGACGGCGAGAACGAAAAGAGCGGGGACTGGCAGGTGCCCGGGGCGTGGATGCATATAGACGCACGGCGAATCAAGGATTTGTTCAGGGAGCATAAGAACGTGCGGCTTTGCCTGAGCGGACATATGCACATGCAGGACAAGGCGGAATTTTTAGGCGTGAAATACCTGTGCAACGGGGCGGTGTGTGGGAGCTGGTGGAAAGGCAACCATTATGAGTTTGCGCCCGGATACGTGGTTGTTGACCTGTATAACGACGGCAGCTCACGAAGCGAATACGTTTGCTACAAGTGGAAAGAGGGTATTTAAGACAGGACAGGAACACAGTTGGATTAGTTCAGAAGATAAGGGGGTAAGCCTCTCCGGTCCTGTAGTAACGCGAAGGTTTTGGCTGGAGAGGCTCACAAACAACGACTCCCTATATAAAGTGCACGAAATGGCAATTTTGTTACGGTTTTTCTGAGGATTTTTAAAATATTTTCAAAAAAATACATAAGACCATAATAGCACAAGGGTTAAGACACAAGAGATAAGAGCAGAAGGCATAAGAGTACAAGTTTGGAGGGGTATGCTATTGTGAAAGTTGGCGGGAAGCGGAGGCGAGCCAATTTTGGTTTATGGAGACGCCCCAGCCCGGGCCTTGAGGGAAGTTGACGAGGCCGTTTTCAACTTTCAACTCCGGCTGGTATATGCCGTTTTGCCAAGGCCAGGGTTCGATAGCGAATTCGATGTAAGAGCCGGCGTTTGGGATTACGGCAAGCATGTGGAGGGTGAAGACGGTGACCAAAGCGAGGTTGGCAGAATGAGGGACACAGAGGAGGTTTTTTTCTGCGGCCATTTGTGCGACACGGAGTGCGCGCGTGAGTCCGCCGAGGTAACAGATGTCCGGCTGAACGATATCGACGGCGTTCATTTTGAGCATTCTGCGCCATTGAGCGAGGTCGTTATCCTGCTCGCCGCCCGCTACGGGGACATTGAGGGCAGCGGTGACTTGTGCGGTCCATTCGAGCTCCCAATAGGGACAAGGCTCCTCGAAGTGGCAGACGTTGTTCTGTTCGAGGATTTTGGCGACTTCGATGGCTTTTTTGGGAGAGTAACAACTATTAGCGTCAACGAGGAGTGAGATTTTGTCGCCGAGCGATTTTCTTACGGTTGGGACGATTTCTTCTGTTCTTCCCAGCCATTGGTCCTGGTCGTGGCCACAGGTTTTTCCGATGCGGATTTTGAAGGCACGGTAACCGTCTGAGTCTCTTAGTTTTACGAGGCGGTCGGCTTCGTCTTTTGGAGTGATGTCCCTTCTCATACTTGAGGCATAGGCGGGGATGGGACGAGGTTTTCCGCCGAGAAGCTCACAGACGCTTTTATTTTGTCGTTTAGCAAGGAGGTCCCAGACAGCAGTATCGAGACCTGCAAGTGCTCTGCAGATAAAGGACCAGGGGTATTTGTAATTTTCCTCGATGCATCGGTCAACAAGGTCGTCTATTTTGGCGGGGTCTGCACCGAGAGTGAGGGGGGCGATTTTTCGGTGGAGAATGATGGCGGAGATATCGGCATCATAGGTGGAGATTTGGCCGAAGCCGGTTGAGCCATCGTCGGTGGTAATTTTGACGATGCTGACATAGTCTTTGGTGAACGATTCGACGGATTTGATTTTGAGGCCTGTTTCGGTAAATGATAATGTCTGGCCGCTCTTTAGTTTATAGAGAGACTGTGTTTTGTCATCAGCGAGAGCAAGAGGTAACTTTGAGAGTTTAGCTGAAGCTGCGAATGCGGCGAGGGATTTGAGAAAGCTTCTGCGATTAGTTTTCATTTTTGTTCTCCTGTTATAACGGTCGATATTTTGCGATGAAGGATGGAAAAAGTCAACAGATAGATTACCAGCGGAGATAACAACTGTAGTGGCGGTAGAACAGGCCGATGGAGCGCATTGCGATTACGGCGAGGACTTGGACGAAGAGATTTAACACTAATTTGGGCGCTGCTGTGAAAAAAGTTTCACCGGACAAGCCAGAAAATTGTTTTGCGTGCATTTCAAGGACACAGGCAGCAACAAGGAGAAAGAATACGATTAGATACGACAGAGGAGCTTTTAAGATTGGGGTGATTAAACAATCCGGCCTTAAGAGAGTGACATCCTGACCTACGGCGAGGGTCAAGACAGCCATAGGAAACAAGAAAAGGGCAAAGATAAACAGGAACTGCAGGAGCAAATGAAGGCCGGTGTGTGCCTGCCACATATTTTCGTAAGTAATGCCTTTATTTTTGAGTATCATCAGCGCAATGATAAAGGGGAGCTGGACAATAAACATAGTAAAGAAGAAGATTAAAAACGGCTTTATGATTTGCCATAAGAAGGTGATATTTTCACCGAGGTCAATTTGAGGCAAAGTATCTATGTCAAATGCGGTTTCGTAAATGATGTTGAGGTAGAAGCCGAGGAGAAAGCCCCAGATGACAACATAGGAGATGAAGCCGAGGCACATTACTGTTGAGAGGAAGAATTTGAAAGATACCACAGCGGCGATAAAAACAAGAGGGGTGAGGTTCTGCCGGTCGAAAAATACTTCGAAGCTGTCGATAAAAACGGCACTATAGAATCCAGAGAGAGGTTCTGTTATTTCGGGTTTGGTTTTTACTTTTTGCGGTATTTTGCCGCTTTGGTCGGGGATAATAAGGATTTGTCCGCAGGTCAGGCAACGGGCACGCTTTCCTGCGTGCCTGTCGTAAAAAGCAATAAGTGCATCACAATTCGGGCAGTTGAAGCGAATAGTCATATTTTCTTCAGGGCGTCAGTAAAAGCGGTGAGATTGTTCGCCCATTTTTTCGCTTCGAGGAGGTCTATTTTATCGTCGTTGACGAGTCTTGCGAGATGGCTTTCGAGCGTAATCATTTTTTCGTCTGGTTTATCTTTTGTCTTTGTCTGCAATTGAGAATAGAGCTGTTCTATTTTTCCGGTACGAATCTGGTTCGCACAGGCATAGTTATTATTGTTAAGGATTTCCATAGCGACGAGCCGACCTTTACCATCTTTTCGCGGGATGAGCTTCTGACTTATGATGTAAGCCAGGCCGAGCGAGAGCTGGTTCTGGACTTCGGCCAGTCTTTCGGACGGGAAGTAATCAAGGATTCGTGTTATGCTTCCGGTGGTGTCCCTTGTGTGGAGAGTGGAGAAGACGAGGTGTCCGGTTTCAGCGGCCATAAGGGTCATAGAGATGGTTTCGGGGTCTCTCATTTCGCCGACGAAGATTATGTCAGGGTCTTCACGCAGGACAGTGCGCAGGCCATCGACAAAAGATTTGACGTCCCTGCCGATTTCCCGCTGGGAGATAATAGAATACTTTTGCCTGAAGATATACTCGATGGGGTCTTCGATGGTGATAATCCGCCTCGCACTTTTCTCACAGATTCGGTCGATGATGGAGGCGATTGTTGTTGATTTTCCGGCGCCCGTGATACCCGTTACAAGGACAAGGCCATGCTTTCGATTGACGATGTCCTCCCAGACGTTGTTGGGGAAGCCGATTTTTTCTAATTTGGGGATATCGAGGGAAAGGGCACGGACAGCAACGGCGATGCCATCGTTTTCCTGAAAGACATTGATGCGAAACTGGAGTGAGCCTAACCTGTAAGAAGAGTCCACACTATAATCGGAGCGGTATCTCTGGAGTTTTTCGTCGGTGAGGAGCGGATAGATGAGTTTTTTTGCGACTTCCGGGGTGACGTCGGGGCCTTTGAGCTTTACGAGGTCGCCATCGATTCGATAGGCAGGAGGAGCACCGACTTTTATGTGCAAATCGGAGACCCGCATAACGCCCTTTTCCTCGAAGTAAGCAAGCATATCAAGGATGCTTAAACTACCGAGATTTTCGGTCAAATAGACTTTATCAGAGGCGGAGCATCCTTCAGCCATATTAACCTGCACCTACCAAGAAATTGTATTTGGGTTCCACTACAGCACCAAGCAGTATATCACCTAAACAATGAAAGGACAAATGACAAAAGTCAGTATTCCGGGGACGTTTAGAGTGTAATGCGGCAAATGCTTGACAGTTCCGGATTGAAGTGTTAGAGTTTCAGCCCTGCAATGCAGAAAAAAACAGGTCGAGAAATAATGTATAGAGAGGTGATAAATGGATTACCAGAAATTCATCGAAGAACAAATCTCGCATATAAAGAAGACGGTAGGCGGAGCAAAGGCGATAAACGCACTGAGCGGGGGTGTGGACAGCTCAACGGTGACAGTTTTAGGACATCGGGCCATAGGAAAGCAACTGAAAACGGTCTTTATCGATAATGCACTTATGCGGAAAGGAGAGGCGGAGGGGGTAGTCAAGATTTTTGCGGGATTAGGGATAAATGTGGAGGTGGTGGATGCGCGGAAGGAGTTTCTTTCGGCACTGGCGGGTCTGACGGACCCTGAGGAGAAACGACAGGCGATTACAGATACTTTTTACTCGAAGGTGTTCGGGAGACTCGTCAAGGAATCAGGGGCGAAGTTTCTGCTGCACGGCACAATACTTACCGATATTGAAGAGACGGTGGCGGGAATCAAGCGGCAGCACAATATTTTAGAACAAATAGGGATAGACACGAAGAAGGAATATGGATATTCGGTGGTGGAGCCGCTCAAGACGCTGCGAAAAGACGGTGTCCGAGAAGTAGCGAAGCTTTTAGGGCTGCCTAAGGCGGCATACAAGCGGATACCATTTCCGGGGCCGGCGCTGGCGACGAGGATTGTTGGAGAAGTGACAGAGGAGCGGCTGAAGACTGTGCGAGAGGCAACGACAATCGTGGAAGAGGAATTAGACGACAGCGGAGCGTTCCAGTATATGGCGGTTTTGATGAGCGACCGGGCAACGGGGATACGAGACAACAAACGAGAATTCGGAGAGATAATAGTGGTGCGGTGTGTGGAGAGCGTGGATGCGAGGACGGCGACAGTGACGGAATTAGCGTGGGACAAACTCAATCGGATTTGCGAGCGAATCGTCCGGATAAAGGGGGTAAACCGGTGTCTATACGACCTGACGCCAAAGCCACCGGCAACGGTTGAATATATCTGAGAAGAGCAAAGGAAGGAATTTGAGAGCGCCAGGGAGAACGATTTTCTTGATTCGGGGCGGCAAATCTGGTATAAATAAGGAAAGTAAGATATATAGGATTTTGGTTTTCCGGCAGCAGGAGGACACTGCCAAATCCACAAGAGCTGTGTCAGGCAGGCAGAATATGTGGTAGTGGGTTTCGAGGACTTGATTTTCGAGGAGGGCGCATTATGTATAAGAGAACAGTATATATAACGGCAATTGTTCTAACAGCGGCGCTATTTAGTCAGGTCGAAGGCGGCCGCAGCGAGGTTCTGCTGGACCACTTCTGGCGTTTTGCAAAGGGTAACATACCGGATGCCAATCAGGCCGGTTTTGATGATTCCTCGTGGCGTATTGTGAGCGTTCCGCACGATTGGACGATTGAAGACCGGACGCGTGAGAACGGCCCCTTTGACGCTTCAGCAGCCGGCCATTGGGACACCGGATATACGGTTGGAGGAACGGCGTGGTACCGCAAGAGGTTCGGCCTCGATGCCGGTGACAGCAATAAAATCGTTCATTTGCAGTTCGACGGTGTGTATATGAATTCGGATGTGTGGGTGAACGGCACACATATCGGCAATCGTCCTTACGGGTATTCCACTTTCTGGTTTGATATTACAGGTTACGTTAATTTCGGAGCTGAGAATGTTGTTGTCGTGGAGGTGAAGAATGCCGGCAGGAACAGCCGGTGGTACAGCGGTTCCGGAATTTTTCGCCCTGTAAGACTTACGATTATGGACAAGGTGCATATCGAACACTGGGGCCCGTATATCACTACACCAGTGGTTTCGACATCTTCGGCTGACGTAAGGGTCCGCACGAAGGTCAAAAATGAATCAGACAGCAATGAGACAGTGACTCTGCAAAGCACGATTCTGGACTCTAACGGCGTCGCAGTTGCCTCCGGCTCTGCAATTTTTCTGATACCGATCGCAGGTTCGCACGAGTTCGACCAGACCATTACAGTGAGTAATCCGAAACTCTGGTCGCTGAATTCGCCGGCGCTTTATACTTTGTCGCAGGATGTAAATGTAAGCGGGCAGGTTGTTGACCACGCGGAGACGTCCTTTGGAATACGCAGCATCTCGTTCAATGCGACTAACGGATTTTTGCTAAACGGCCAGAGTGTGCTTTTACAGGGCGGGTGTATGCACCATGACAATTATATGCTCGGTTGCGCTGCGTATGACCGAGCGGAGGAGCGTCGTGTGGAGAGAATGAAGGCGGTCGGATACAATGCGATTCGCACTTCTCACAATCCTCCCTCACAGGCATTTCTGAATGCGTGCGACCGTCTCGGCGTCCTTGTCATTGATGAGGCGTTTGATATGTGGAACAATTGTAAGTGGGACCACGTTGACGACTATTCGAAGTATTTTGCCAGTTGGTGGCAGGCGGACATTGACAGCATGGTGCTGAGAGACAGGAACCATCCGAGCATCATTATGTGGAGCATCGGCAATGAGATTCCCGAGCAGGGGACAACTCAGGGAACCAATACTGCGCAGATGGTTGCGAGTTATGTCAGGAGCATAGACCCAACCCGTCCTGTCACACTGGCGGCGAACACGTCCGGGGCGAGTAATGATGCTTATTTTGCCACGCTTGACGTAGTCGGATATAACTATCAACCGGGTTCATATACTTCCGAACATTCACGCGTTCCGGGCCGGGTTATGTTCGGGGCGGAATCTTTTCCGAAAGACGCATTTGATTATTGGAAGGCCGTAGAGGACTACGCATACGTTATCGGTGATTTTGTCTGGACGGGGTATGATTATTTAGGCGAGGCATCGATTGGCTGGACAGGTTACGCACCTAACTGGTCAACGGTTGGACCTTACCCGTGGCATCTGGCCTATTGCGGCGATATTGATGTATGCGGCTACAAACGTCCGGCTGCTTACTATCGTGAAGTGCTCTGGAAGACGGGGCAGAACAAGGTCTCGGCCTTTGTGACAAGTCCAACGCCATCTCTGCCCAACTATGACGCGAGCTGGAACCGACAATGGGTGTATCCTGATATACACCCAAGCTGGACGTGGCCAGGGTATGAAGGGACGAATCTGACGGTAACGGTTTATTCGGCGTGTGAACAGGCGGAGCTTTTCCTGAACGGAGGCAGTCTCGGCACAAAGGCAACATCGAGGGCAAATAAATACACGGCGACATGGAGCGTGACGTATCAGCCCGGCGAACTGAAAGCGGTGGGATACAACGGCGGCGTTCAGCAAGCAGAATGGATTCTTAGAACTGCGGGAGCGCCGACAACTATTCGGCTGACAGCCGATAAAAGCACAATTGCAGCCGATGGAAGCAGCTTATGTTACGTGACCGCGGAATTACTTGACGCATCCGGAAACGTTGTGTATGACCCCAATAAGGACAAGCTGATTAGTTTTGATATCGAGGGGACAGGGAAGCTTGCCGGCGTCGGCAACGGCAATCCATACGGGACGGAAAGTTTCCAGAGGCCGCAACGGACGACGTTCAGAGGTCGATGCGCAGCGATGGTTAAATCAACCTTAAAAACAGGCACTATCACCCTTACGGCATCTTCAAGCGGATTGACGTCGGACTCGGTGGTCATACAGACAACGGGCGGCGTTACGAGCAATACCGCTCCAGCAGCTACTGATGACAGCTATTCGGTTTCATACGGACAGACCCTGGATGTGTTTGCATACGGCGTGACATCTAATGATTTAGATGCTGAAGGAGACCCGCTTTCCGCGGTATTGGTAAGCGATGTTTCACACGGCAACTTGACACTAAATTCGGATGGGACGTTTGAATACACACCGGATGCGGGTTTTTCCGGGACGGATTCATTCACATATAAGGCCAATGACGGGACAGCAGACAGCAATGTGGGGACTGTGTTTATAAACGTGACGGGCAATATTCCGCCGGCTGGGTGGTGGAAGTTCGATGACGGGACCGGAAGCACGGCAAGCAACAGCGGCAGTCTGGGCAGCAGCAACAATGGGACGCTGAATAATATGGACAACAGCGACTGGGTCGGGGGAGTGAAAGGCACGGCGCTGGACTTTGACGGGGTCAATGATTATGTGTCAATTCCCGCCCTTGGAGTGAATTCGAATACGGTGACAATTTCGGCGTGGATAAAACGGAATGGAACTCAGGCAGGGACATATACAGGTATTGTAATGAGCCGGGACAGCAGCACTATAGCAGGCATCAGCTTTGGAAAAGGCCCCGGCGGCTTTAACGATATTAACCATGAGTTAGCATACAACTGGAATGACAGTCAGGCAGCGTGGGACTGGCACTCAGGACTGATTGTCCCTGATAATAAGTGGGTATTTGTCGCCCTTGTGATAGAACCAACGCAGGCAACGCTGTATAAGGACGAAAACGGGACACTATATTCAGCAACAAATGTATTAAACCACAGTGCAGAAGAATTTGACGGTGTTACCCGCATCGGGCACGACGTTATGAGCTCTACGCGTTATTTTAAGGGGAGGATAGACGATGTCCGCATTTACAGGCGTGCACTGTCGCCGGCTGAGATAGAGGGACTTGCGCACGATGTACCTGCAAGGGACAATGTAGCTGACAGCGATATAGCAGTTTCAGGCACGGTCAGCGGCAGCTATATCGACACGCGCACCAGCAACAACGTTTACGAGGCAATTACGGAAATCAAGTCGGGAGGCAACCCGGCAAACCAATACAGCTACCTCGAGCACAAATGGACGATTAACGTAATCGGCAATGAAATAATAACGTTCTATGTGGAGGCATATCATACTGCCAATACCGAGGGCGATGATTTTATCTTTGCCTACTCGACAGATAATTCAAACTACACGGATATGGTGACGGTTACCAAGACGAGCGACGATAATACCTACCAGAGCTACGTTCTTCCCAGTAATACCAGCGGGACAGTTTACATACGCGTCAAGGACACAAATCGGACGGCGGGCAGGAAGGTGCTGGATACTATTTACGTTGACCATATATATATCCGGTCCGAAGCAGTTTGGTCCAAGGCTGATTTCAACGGCGACGGTCTGGTCGATTTCCACGACTATGCGAAATTGGCTGATGTCTGGATGAGCAGTTTGGGCGAGCCGGATTACAACGACATTTATGATTTAAGCAACAATAACATTGTTGATATGGCCGATATCGGAATTTTCACAGACTATTGGCTGTTCGGAGCGGGGCCTTAATGCCCTGTCAAGAGACAAGATGCGATTGATGAAGCATTAGATATTAAGCAGCACAAAACCTTTTCTAATCAGCATAACGGCGATGGCGGCGAGCAGGAGACTGGTTATTTGGGAAAGGGCTTTAGCGCCGGCGTCGCCGATAAACCCGATTAGTAAACTGCCTATACTAAATACGGCGCCCGCAAGAAGGACATTTACGATAACAGAAATAATGGTGGGCAACAGACCATATTCGGAGATTACAATAAGCGAAGTGGTCAGGACAGCCGGGCCTACAATCAGAGGCATACCCAGCGGGACAGCGCCGAGGTCTTTGCCCGGCATTCGGCGCTCTTTAACAGGATTGACAATATCTATTATAGAGATGCAAAAGAGGATTGCGCCGCCTGCAATCATAAAATCGCCCACGGTAATACCGAGGAATTTGAAGACGGCCTTGCCGAGGAAAACAAAGCCGATTGCAACGCAAAGCGCAGTAAGCATAGACTGGAGAATGACCGTGATACGCTCCTTGTGATTCAATCCTTCGGTGAGGGAGACGAAAATCGGCAGGACACCAACAGCATCAACAGCTACAAATATGGGAATGAAAGCCAGCAAAATATTTCTGAACATAACAACCCCTTCGGCAGTTTAACAAGTCAATGCTGTTTCCAAAGAAACCTTCGGTTTTCGTTTATTTAGAGTGGGTTATAGGGGTTTGAGGGATTATTGTCAACAGTAAAAAACAAAGGCCGGCATTGCTATCATAATTTTCGGGAGAGATGGAAAAAACCTTAACATACAAAACAGAGATGATATACTATTGCAAAATCAGGCCCGGCGGCAGAGCTGCGGCAAGAACAAAATAAAGTGCATATACCGAGCACAGGCAATGTAAAATTTATTTTTGAGGTTTGAATATGGACAAAAAGATCAAGGTAGTTGTAGTGGGCTGCGGGAATATGGGTTCATCGCACGCACGGGCATACAAGAAGTTAGAGGGTTTCGAGCTGGTCGGATTAGTGGACCTCAACAGAGAAAAACTGAACAAACTCGGGGAAGAATTAGAGGTATCGGGGCGGTTCGATAATTTAGAGGCGGCGATAAAAGCGGTGCAGCCGGATGCGGTGTCTATCTGCACATACCCTGATACACACGCGGAGTTTGCAATAAAAGCTCTTAACGCGGGTCTGCACGTATTCGTGGAGAAGCCGATTTCGGATACAGTCGAGCAGGCAAAGAAAGTGGTCAAGACCGCAAAAGCCAAAAGAAGAAAGGTGGTGGTCGGGTATATCCTGCGTCACCATCCGGCGTGGAAGCAGTTCATAGAGATGGCACAGACGCTCGGCAAGCCGTTAGTGATGCGGATGAACCTTAACCAGCAGAGCAAAGGCAAAGAATGGGAATGTCACAAACAACTGCTGAAATCGATGCCGCCTATTGTTGACTGCGGCGTTCACTACGTAGATGTGATGTGCCAGATGACGCGGAGCAAGCCGATACGCGTTCAGGCGATAGGCGCACGCCTGAGCGATGAAATAAGGGAAGATATGCATAACTACGGGCAGCTTCAGGTCGTCTTCGAGGACGGGTCGGTCGGATGGTATGAAGCGGGATGGGGCCCGATGATGAGCGAGACGGCGTTTTTCGTCAAAGACGTGGTCGGGCCAAAGGGGTGCGTGAGCATAGTCGAGCCGGAAGGAACGTGCAAGGGAGGCTCGGCGGACATATCGGCCCACACAAAGACCAACTGCCTGCGGAAACATATATCGGAATTAGACGGCAACGGTAATTTTGCCAAAAAAGACATTTTCGTAGATACGAAGGACGAGCCGGACCATCAGGAACTGTGCAACCGTGAACAGGCGTATTTTCTCAAGTCGATACTGGAGGACATCGACCTGAGCGAGCATTTGGAAGATGCGATAAGCAGCCTGCGGATAGTGCTGGCGGCGGATGAGTCGGTGCGTAAGGGGCGCACGGTCAATCTGTGAACAATTAAAAGCGTTCGGCCTGACTACGGGCAAGAAAGGGAGTAGAGAATGAACTGGCAATTATTTCTTAGTTTGAGCATTATGATGTTCCTGGAGTACGCCATCTGGGGGGCGTGGGCGCCGGTGCTGGCGGCAAGACTACTGGGGCCGCTTTCAATGAGCGGGAAACAGACGGGGTGGATATACGGGACGATTCCAATTGCGTGCATAATTTCGCCTTTGATTGCGGGACAACTTGCGGACAGGTGGATAGCGACTGAATGGTTTCTTGGAGGGGCGCAAATTATAGGCGGCGTTTTGCTCCTGCTGGCGGCAAAGAGGCGGAGTTTCGGCAGTTTGTTTCTTGTGATGCTTTTGTACGCTCTTTGTTATGCGCCAACGATACCGCTGGTTAATTCATTGATGTTTTCGCAGTTGGCCAAGGTTTATACGGACAATTCCGCCGTCAACGCGGCATCAGCCAATATATTTATATGGGCGCCAATCGCGTGGGTGCTCGTCGGTCTGTTATTGACCGCCTGGCGACGCTCAAAGGGAAGCGGCGACGGCAGCGACTGTCTAAAATTCGGGGCAGGCCTGTCGATAATTATGGGGATTTTTTGTTTTCTGTTCGTACCGCACACACCGCCTCCGGGGGCAGCAGGCGAGGTATTGCCATTTGTGCAGGCGTTTCAAATGCTCGGCAATTCCAACTTCCTTATTTTCATCATAATTTCGTTCGTGATGACAGCACAGCTGCAGTTTTATTATCTGGGGACGGCACAATACCTGGGCGACATAGGGGTACAGAGCAAAAACGTTCCGGCGGTTATGACTATCGCTCAAATTGTCCAGACAATCGCTACATTGTTTTTATTAGGCTACCTGTTGAAACTCGGGTTCAGGTGGACGCTGACAATCGGAGTATTAAGCTGGCTGGCGATGTATCTGATTTATTCGCTGGAGAAGCCAAAATGGTTAGTCATAACTTCGATGGGATTTCACGGGATTGCTTATGTGCTTTTCATTATCGGCGGGCAAATCTATGTTAATTCGGTTGCGCCGGATACAATCAAAAGTTCGGCACAGGCCCTGCTTACCGTCGCTACGATTGGGTTTGGATTTCTTCTGGGTACGCGGTTTACCGGTATGGTTATGGATCGCTTCAAGGCCGGCGATAAATTCCAGTGGCGGCCGATTTTTCTGGTGCCCTGTGTCTTAACGATTATCTGCGCGATAGCGTTTATAATATTTTTCAAAGGATAATTATGACTTTCCTTCAATTTTGCAGAATCATTAGGGTAATTATCATAGGATGTATAAACTATGTATAAAAAAGTAACTTTACTGGTTATGTTGGTTGTTTCAATGTACGGTTGCAACAGAGAACAGAAAATGAACAACAATACTCCCAAAGGATTTACATCGCTATTCAACGGCAAAGACCTGACGGGGTGGAAGAGGCACGAAGGACTGCCCGGCGGAGTCATCGGCGGGAAGTGGACGGTGGAAGATGGGCTGCTGACTGGTATGCAGGAGCCGCCCGGCGAAGGCGGTTTTCTTACTACGCTGCGGACGTTTCGTGATTTCGAGGCGACATTAGATACGCAAATCGACTGGCCATTTGACAGCGGGGTTTTTCTGCGGGTCGGGGCAGACGGGAAAAGCCATCAGGTGACATTAGACTACCGGCCGGACGGCGAGATTGGAGGGATTTACTGTCCGTGGACTCACGATTTTGTGCATCACTGCCCGGAAGGGATAAGATACTTCAAAAAAGACGAATGGAACAATATCAGGATTATATGCGAGGGAGAACCGGCACGGATACGGGTTTGGGTAAACGGGACTATGGTGACGGATTTTCAGCACAGCAAAGAGACGACATCGGGAATACCCGAAGAAGGGACACTGTGTCTCCAGGTCCATCCCGGGGGAGAAGGATATGAAAAGAGCAAAGCGCGGTTCCGCAATATATTCGTGCGGGAAATTTCAAGGGAATAATACGACATAACTGAAACTCAAAACCAGATAAAAAAGACAAAGAAGGAGTCAAGTAATGAAAGCTAAAACAAAAGGAAAAACAGGCATGGTTTCACGAAGAGAATTCATCGCGGGGACTGCGGCGGGAGCGCTGGCGACATTAGGGCTGGGAGCAAGCAAGGCATTTGCCGCCGGTTCAGATAAAATCCGAGTCGGGCTGATTGGATGCGGCGACCGCGGGCTGTATGACACAACAAACTGCCTAAAGTCATCAGAGAACGTGGAACTTGTTGCGATGGGAGACGTTTTCCCCGACAAATTAGACAAATGCCTTGCGGAGCTGAGCAGGAACATTGACGACAAGGTGTCGGTGAGCGCGGAAATGAGCTTCACTGGGTTCGACGCATACAAGAAGGTCTTGGCGAGCGACGTTGACCTTGTAATACTGACGACGCCGCCACACTTTCGGCCTGAACATCTCAAGGCAGCGGTCGAAGCGGGCAAGCATGTATTTATGGAAAAGCCGGTGGCGGTTGACCCTGCGGGGGTGCGCTCCGTCATAGCAACATCAGAGGCGGCGGAGGCAAAAAAACTGACGATAATGGCGGGGACACAGATGCGGCGTATTGCACATCTCGTTGCGGCGATGAAGAGGATTCATAACGGGGACATCGGGGACATTACCGCGGGATGGTGCGTTCGAATCGGGGACGGGATGCTGGACTGGGGAGGGAGCAAGATTCGGCAGCAGGAGTGGACGGATATGGAGTGGCAACTGCGGAGGTGGTGGTTCTATACGTGGCTGTCCGGTGATTTCATCGCCGAGCAGCATATTCACAACCTCGACATCATAAACTGGGCAATCGGGGCGCACCCTGTGCAATGTATGGCACTGGGCGGGCGAGAGGTCCGAATCGGCCCGGAATACGGCGACGTTTATGACCATTTCAGCGCGGAGTACGAGTATCCGAACGGGGTGCGAGTGGGATATATGGGAGCGCAGATTAACGGCTGCACCGTCCGGTGCGACCAGCGGATAGCAGGGACAAAAGGGACAGCATACCTTGACTTCGGCAACGCCGTGCTCGAAGGGAAAAAGCCATTCAAATACGAGGGGACAATACCCGACCCGTGCATACAACAGCACGCAGACCAGATTGCAGCGATACGCCAGGGTAAATCGCTAAATGAGGGACGGCGCGTTGCGGAAAGCACGCTGACGGCAATTATGGGGCGAATGAGCGCATACACCGGCAGAGCATTGTCGTGGGACTGGGTGATGAATGCATCGAAGCTGGACCTGACGCCTGCGAGCTACGAGTTCGGGGATTTGCCGGAAAGAGCTGTGGCGGTGCCGGGCAAAACGGAACTGGTCTGAAAATGAAAGGGAAAGCCAGATGAGCAATGAACGAATGTGCCGGCGGAGTTTTCTCAAGTATTCGGCTGCCATAATGGGAGCGGGGCTTGCGGGCAGAGCAACATTGTCGGCAGCAGAAGGCGAAAAGAAAGCAAAACTATACAAGGCGCTTAAGATTGGTATGCTGCCGAAGGAGCTATCGGATGCGGAGAAATTCAAGTTAGCCAAAAGGTGCGGCTTCGAAGGGATAGACGGTGTGCCGATGGGCGACTTCGATGCGGCGCGGGAGCAGGCGAGATTAGCCAAAGAGGCCGGCGTGCCCATACACGGAATAGTCTTTGGCGGCTGGCATGCACTATTTTCAGACCCTGACCCCAAAATAATTAAGAAGGGATTAGAGGGAATGGAAAACGCGCTGCGATGCGCCAATGCAATGGGTGCGACGACGGTGCTTTTAGTGCCGGCGGTGGTCGGAGAGAACGTCGGCTACGGCGATGCCTATAAGCGGTCACAGGAACACATCCATAAGCTGCTCCCGCTGGCAGAGGAGATGAAGGTAATCATCGCCGTCGAGAACGTGTGGAACAAGTTTCTGCTAAGCCCGTTCGAATTTGCCAGATATATAGACGAGTTCGAAAGCCCGTGGGTGCGGGCATACTTCGATACCGGCAACGTGGTCATCCACGGCTATACACAGGACTGGATTCGCACGCTTGGCAAGCGGATTGTCAAAATCGACCTGAAGGACTTCAAACGCGAGGGCTACCAATGGACGAACCTCGGCGATGGGGACGTGAACTGGCCGGAGGTGCGCAAGGCGCTCGATGAAATCGGCTACGAGGGATATATGACGGCGGAACTGGAAGGCGGGGATGAGGCATACCTGAAGGACGTAGCAAGTCGGATGGACCGCATCATAAAAATAAAAAATTAAAAGTAAAAAGGCAAAAGTGCGGACTTTTTCAACAGGCCTGACTGTCTCTACTTTTAGGCGAGGTCAACAAAATTTCACCACGTATTAGGGTCATTCACATCAGCTAACCAAGAATCAGAAAAAGCGCCTAAATCATATTCATCAACATATCCCTCAGGAATTCCATTTGGGCCAACAATATCTCCGATATATTGCCCTTGAGGTTTTTGCCAATCTTTAGCTAAAATAGAAAAATCTCTATTATCAACTCTTCCGCTATCATCTAAATCAGCAAGCAATCGTGTTCCGATTGTCAAAATTCCTGTTCCATATGGAGTGTCAGGACTATAATTTCCAGCAGGCAAATCTTTAAGCTGGACAATTCCTCCATTTTGAGCAATTGCTCTTCTTACATCAACAACAAGTCCATAAGGCATTCTGTCTGATTGAAAAAGGATTGGTTTGTTGCCGAAAGACTCTGTTCCAAAAGCAAATACGAGATTATTTGCAGTAGAACTAGCTAAACTTCCATGATATACTAATTTCAAATCAAAAGGAGTATTACTATCAATTGGTCTAGCGTCTCTAACTAATTTCTTTGTTACAATATCAGAATATATACCTGGAAGTCCAAGAGAGGGATTTGCATAAGTAGCATCTTCTGATCCTCCAACATATCCTTCAGAAGCACCAACTTTATGTTGTACCCTCAATTCGGCTATTGAACTATTTAAATTATTATTAATTATTAAAGTATCTGTAGCATTAGCATTTCCAATTAATCCACTTACAAGAATTACACCACTAGCTAAAATTCTTTCTAATCCTTTTCTAAAATTACTTTTCTCTTCCATCTTAATTATATAGTAACAACATCTTTTTCCCTGAGGGTTATTGTTTTTCGTTAATCGCACTATTTGAAGCCGGACGATGTCCGGATTTGGTAAAAACAGCATTTTTTGGCTGATTAAATGCAAATCGACCTCTTTTTTAATAGAATACGCTGATTATCGGAATTATACAATAAAAAGGCAGGGATAGTCAACAAATTTTCGATTCAAAATTGGGGTTTTTAAGGCGCTCTTGGGGGCGTCGCCGTACCCGCCGAAGGCGGATGACGGACGACCCTCCTTCGTCCATAAAGACTACGGAGGGCAGGCAGAAGACGGACGAGAATTCAATATCCAATATCCAACATCCAACCGAGAAACGAGGGACGATGGACCCGCCTCCGCCTTCGGCAAACAAGAATTAAAAAGCAAAATGCAAAAAGAACCAAAAAACCACCCGCCAAAAAGGCGAACCACAGGCCTCGCCCCTTAGGTCAGATGGATTTGCTTCTTGCCTTGGCTGAATAGTAATGATATAACTCACCTAAGAATAAACCGTAATAATGCAATCTTATCTCAACGAGGTCCGTAATGATAAAAGAAACGCTTCTGAACCGAAAAGGTGCCATAATGCTCGACAGAGTCGAGAATCAATTTTGGGCATACGATACGAAGTTAAACACCATGGAAGGACTGGTTCTGTTGGATAATGTTCAATTTATCTATGAATTGTCTCTGGCTCAATTGGAATTGAAGTCTCTGGGTATTGACTTTGAAGTCACAAACGGTTTAAGGCAGTTCAAATTTCTTAATCGGGATGAAGAAAAGACAAACTTTCTAAGAAAAAGGACGGCTTATTTTAAGGCAATTAATAGTCAGTACACCGACTATTTTTACATAATTCAGGAGAATCAAACCCGTTCAGTAAATCAATATCTCACGCACTGGATTTATCCTTACAAGGGTAAATTCCACCCTCAAATGATACGAGCATTGTTGAACATCATCGGATTAAAACAAGGCGACACAGTTTTCGAACCATTCTCCGGAAGTGGGACAACCGCGCTGGAGGCACAACTTCTTGGCATCAACTTTGTCGGTATCGACGCATCTCCTCTATGTGTTTTACAGGGTAAAGTAAAAACCAAATCTGTTGGCGCTATAGAGGAAATAATCGCATTCAAAGATGCCGTCGTATCTAAACTTATGCCGTCTCTTTTCAATAAAGAATCAGATTTTTACCGTATGCTCGATGAGATTCAAGATGAAAGAATTAGGGATTTCTACTCTCTCGCAAGATTGTTGGCCATAAGCGATGAATCAAGAAGAGGACGTGAATTTGAAGAGTCTTTTGTTAGAAATGTAGGTTTGATGATAGAGTCTGTGAAGGGCTATGACCGTACAATAAGCAAGTTGGGATTGACGTTAGGCGATGTTGTCCTGACTGTCGGTGATGCAAGACACATCGATCTTGCAAATAATTCTGTTGATGGAATCATTACATCTCCACCTTACTCCATAGCTCTCGATTATGTCGAAAACGACGCGCATTCCTTGGCAGATATGGGATATAAGCTGCAGGAAATCAGAGAGGATTTTATCGGTGTTCGTGGGAAAGGTAAAGAGAGGGTCAACTTGTACAACGATGATATGAAAAAATCCTACAGTGAAATGTACAGGGTTTTGAAACCCGATAAATTCGCCGTGATTGTAATAGGTAATGCCACCTATCAGGGGCAGGAAGTTAAGACAATCGAATTTACTATCCAGTGCATGGAAAAATTAGGATTTGAGTTAACCAAGAACCTCGACAAAATCATTTTCGGCCTTTACAACGTGATGAAGAACGAAAAGATACTCATCTTCAGGAAGACAAAGTAATATGCCCTCCGGCGATTATGTAAACAGATTGGAAAACGTTGTAAAACAGATGCTTACCCCTTTGAAAGGCATCCCTTTCAATCTTGTGATAGAGGCAATGACTGGGAAAAAGGTTCTCTCCTTTGATTTCACAAACCCAAACCACAAGGAATTACTCACCCTGCTTGAACGTGCCTCTCAAAAGGCGGGCCAAGCAATTAATAAGAACGGAATTAGACGCACAAGACCTAATGAGGTAGGAAACGATATTGAACCTTTTGTCCGCTCAGCTTTAAATTCGTTAGAATTAAACGCAGATGTGCCAATCGGTCCTTCTGGTAACAAAAAAACAACTGGATATCCTGACATATTGTTCTGGTTTAATAAAAACCCTTATTATTTGGAATGCAAAACTTATAACCGCGAGAATATCGCCACAACACAAAGGAGTTTCTATCTCTCACCGTCCGATGAATTTAAGGTCGTCCATGATGCACCGCATTTTCTTGTGTCGTACGAAATTTATGTCGATGGGGAGGAAGGACACAACCATATTTACAAGTGTAGGCATTATAAAATCCTCTCTATCGAAGCATTATCCCTCGACGTGAAATATGAGTTCAATTCAGATAATAAACGTATGTATTCTGGGAAAGACGGGACAGTTCTTTTGGCTGAGGGAGATGTTAGGTAACAAAGTTAGAAAAATGGCGGGTGAGAGCGTAGTGCTTCCGGATGTCGCCGAGGGGGGTTAAGAGCAAAAATCTCGTAGCGCAGCGCAGACCTCGCCGTAGCTTGCCTGTCCTTCGTAGCGAAAGCGTAGAAGGAAGCGAAGGCGGGTCAATCAAATGCGCACATACCTGCGCACCAAAACCGGCTGATTTGAAAAAATTTTTAAGCTCTTTACTGACAACAGTTTAGTCCTGTCAATCCTGTCAAAATCACCCCAAATTTCACATCAATCGCGCAAGTCCGCCTTATTATGGGGACGCCCAAACCATGTTCCCGCACCTTTGACAAGTTAATATGTTGTAGAAACATCTTACGGTAACCGCAACCGTAACGAGCAGCGCAACCGCAACCGCTTTACGAATTTCTTATATCCGTGTGAATATAGGTAATCTGTGGCTTTAAGTAATTGTTTTAATCCGTGTTGATCTGGGTAATCTGTGAAATCCGTGGCTAATAAAAAAATGCGAAACAAAGCCAATTTCCCAAAAAGTCAAATGTTTGCAAAATTAGTATTAACAATGAATTACAATGAAAAATGAGAAATGGACACTTGGTGAAAACGAACCCAATCAAACCCAACCTGTGGTGAGCGAACCTGTCTTGAGCGCAGTCGAAAGAGTCGAACCATTTATAGTGAGATGGCAACCAAAAAATTAGGCGCGGATGAGGTCGGCGATTTTTTGTTTTAGCTCGGCGGCGCGGCGCTCAACAGACTGGATATCATTGAGCGTTTCCCTGACAAACTTATTGTCGCCGAAGCGGCCCCTGACCTGCCGGAAATCTTCGTCAATATCCTGAGCGGAGCCATCCTGACCAAAACCCGTCCGGCTGAGCGGGCTGAAGTCCTTTTCGGCGTCGGCAAGGATTTGTTTGAGAAATTTGATTTTACTTTCGCCGTAAGATTCAACCATTCGAATAAGGTCGTCTTTCGAGAGGAAATCCAGATTACAGCCGAGAAATTCCTTACAGGTATTTTTGACCCAGAGCCATTCATCAATTTCAGCGGCCTGATGGATTGCCTCTATGCTCGTATGGAAGGATGCAACATCGGCGATTTGGCCGGCTTCTATGGCGGCGATTAAATCGAGCAGCCGTTGTCTGGGCATAAGCTGACCGGCGATATCGACCCAATCAGGGCTATAAACGGCATTCGACGGCGAGGCGAAGGATTTGTGAATTTCTTTGATACCGTCGTCAACGGCCTTTTCGGTCCTGGCGAAGACTTTTTCGAGCAGATACAATTCTATGCCCGTGCGGTAGAACTTCAGGGACGTCCGCAGCAGGATGCGCTTGATATGAGCGCCGTTTATAGAAACTTCCTCGACGGATTTGTCGGTAATATCAATGAGATTTTGAAGAATGGACGAGGCCTTTACCATTTTACCCACGGTATAAGGGCTAAGGATGCTATAAGAAATGACATCGCGTTTTTTTGGACCTTTTCGTCTGTCACGGCTCGGCCATTTCTGGGCGTCGCGCAAGGTCCCTGCGGTAGCGAGATAGAGACCCGGAATCATAGAGCATTTCCCACCGGCGTCAGCTTCGAGATGCGTGAAGGGGAAGTCAGAGGTGTCAAAAATTCGAGTATGCTTACCGAGGACGACGGAGAAGGGCCCGACCCTGCAGGGCCACATCATATAAGAGAAGGAACCGGCCTTTGTCCCGCGTTCGAGCTTGCCCTCGTGGACGGGGCCGAGCTTATACATATGATTGGACTGGTTTGTGCCGCTGCCTGCGTTGTAGAAACTGAAAAGACAGGCAATCAGGAGCGTGGATTTGTGGTGCGTGACGGTAAACGGGCCTGCGAAGATTGAGCAGGCCTCGCCGTTGAATGCCTCGCAGTTGGCAAAGAAGAGGGAATTTTCGGCGGAGAATTGTTTGCCGATTTGGCAGCCCTGGCCAACGAAGACTTTTTTCAGATGCGCAGCGCCCGTGACAGAGGCGGCTTCGGCTATGATAAAGTCTTCCGCCACGACATTCGAGTCGATGACAGTCGGGGCATCGGCGGAGCTTAAAATAGTCCCGTTTATGAGGGAGGCGGCTGCGATAATCACGGCGTGAGGGCCGACGTTGACATCTATGATTTGGTGGGTGGAAGAGATTCGAGCGTTTTGACCGACTTTTCCGCGGTCTGCACGGACTTTTTCGGTGTTGCTGCGGGCGATTTCGAAAAGCTTTTCGGTCAGGCGAGGGCGATAACGGTGCATACACATCATATAGGCAAACTGGGCGGAAAGCTCATTGAAAAGGACGACCTCCCTGCCGCCCGCCTCATTAAGGACAGCGACCTCGACGCCGTTTCCGAAGGAGGCGCCCGGGCGTGTCACCATTGTTCCGACATTTTCTATACAGGCGCCGCGGTCTATGTCGTAATTTGCCAGGTGGACGCCTATATTAGATATTCGGACATCATCAGCGATTGTGCAGTTTGCCAGGGCGGCGTTGTAGATGCCCGTGGGTTTTTCAAGGCCGTCAGGAAACCTTATGCCGCCTGTGAATTTGCCGAGCTGAACGGGGCCGAAGAACTGAACGTTTACCAATCGATGCGGGTCAAAGCCATCGGCGACTTTAACCAAACTCCAATCCTGAGCGGAACAGCCCTGTGTCTGAAGGATTTTTATTTGTTCTTTCGTGAGATTCTTACAGATATTTTTTGGGGGCATAATTACCTCTATCTACTTTGTAAGCTCATAAGTATCATTTGCGATGGCAGCTTCTTCGTTTGCGGGAATAACAAAGACCTTGACTTTGCTGCCGGCGGCGCTGATGTCGGCTTCCTTTGTCAGGGCGGCCTTAATGATTCGGTCATCGCTTCCCTCAGGCAGAACGACCGAGAGATGCTTTCCTCTTACCTTTTCCTTAAAGCTGTCTATAATGTTCATTTTCAGATACCTGCGTGTTTTACAAAAGGAAGGGTAAACAGGCCATCAGGTGCAATATCAGCGAATTCCGTATAATAACAGGTATTATTTCAATACACAAGCCCAAATATCCGCCACAAAACTCCAAATCGGCATCTAACAGAAAAAGGGTAAACGTGTTGTAATAACGGTCAATCTCAATATAATAGAGGCCGGTTATGCAACCGGAAAAACCATAACGGCAATAGCAATTGGAGCGGTGTTCAATCCGACATAAAATTAAAGGAGATTGAGAAGTATGGCCAGGAAAGAAGGAAGAGTTAAAGTTGGAATTATCGGGTCCGGGTTTATTTCGGACATCCACTGCGATTCGTTCCGGATAATGCCGGATGAGGCGGAAGTGGTGGCAATAGCTTCGCCGCCGAAGTGCGGGGCGGAAGAATTAGCGAAGAAGTATAATGTTCCCCGTGTTTTCACGGACTATAAAAAAATGTTAGCTGAGGATGATATTGAAATGGTGTCGATAGCGGCGCCGAATTACCTGCACTGCCAGATGACGGTCGATATTGCAAATTCGGGCAAGCACGTGGTGTGCGAGAAACCATTGTGTATGACCTTAGAAGAAGCGGACAAGATGGTTGAGACCTGCAAGAAAAAAGGGGTGCTGCTGATGTATGCGGAGGAGTTGTTCTTTACGCCGAAATACGTCAAGGCCAAGCAAATGGCAAAAGAAGGGGCGTTCGGCAAGGTATATATGGTCAAACAAAGCGAGAAGCACTTCGGCCCGCACGCGGAGTGGTTCTGGGATGTTAAGCGGTCGGGCGGCGGAGTGCTGATGGATATGGGATGTCACGGGATTGCATTCTGCTACTGGTTCCTGGACAGGCCGAAAATCAAGAACGTGTACTGCCAAATGGCAACGCACGTCCACAAGGACAAGACCAAAGGCGAAGACGATTCCATCTGTATAATTGAGTTTGCCAACGGGGCAATCGGGCTGATTGAGGACAGCTGGGCAAGGCGCGGGGGAATGGAGGACCGCATCGAGATTTACGGCGAAGACGGATTGACATACGCCGATTTGCACATGGGCAACGCCCTGCCGACTTACAGCGAATACGGCTACGGTTATGCTGTGGAGAAGGCGCCAAGCACGAAGGGGTGGTCGTACCCGGTATTCGAGGAATTATGGAATTACGGTTTTCCACAGGAGATGCATCACTTTGCGCGGTGCGTGCGGGGCAAGGAAGAGCCACAGGCAACCGGCGAGGACGGGCGCGTGGTCCAGGAGGTCCTGTATGCGGGCTACCAGTCGGCTGGATGCGGGCAGAAGGTCAAACTGCCCTTCCGCCCAAAAGGAGTCAAACTACCGATAGATTTATGGCTGAAAGCAAAAGCGAAAGATTAACATTGAACAGGCAAAGCAAGGTCAAATGACAACAGGGGTAGATTAAGGGAAAGATTTTATATGGCAAAAATCAAGGTGAAGGTTTTGTCCAGCAAAGAGATAAAGGAAATCCACGAAGCAAGTCTTGGTATTCTGCGTGATACGGGCGTTATGGTTCACCACGAAGAGGCACTGAGACTGTTAGGCGAGGCCGGTGCGAAAATAGACAATACAAACAGCATTGCCCGATTACCCGAGAAGCTGGTAATGGACTCAATTGCGCAGTCCCGCAAGAAATATATTCTTCACGGGCGCGACCCGAAGCGTCGTGCGCGGTTCGGATACGGGGACATCGTGCAGATGTCGAGTCCCGGCCAATACATCTGGGTGGACCCTGCGACCAACCGTCGGCGTGCCGCCACGGTGCAGGATGCGCGCGATGCGATTCGATTAGGCGACGCACTGGAGAACTTAACTATAGTGGGGTCGATGGCACAGCCTGAGGAGGTATCAGAAAGCTACCGTTCGGTATTTTTGACCGGCGAATTAGTCAAAGGGACGAGCAAACCAACGCGAAGCTGGGTTTTCCGAGGGCAGGAGGCGGGTTATATCCTTGAGATATATCGAACGATAGCCGGCGGAGATGCGGCACTACGGCGTCGGCCTATGGCGGAGGCGTTCCTGGAACCGATTAGCCCGCTGCAACTGCCGAAAGACGGATTAGACATAGTCAAGCAATACGCACAGGCAGGTCAGTCGGTAAGTATCGGGCCGATGGCGATGACATCAGGGACGGCGCCCGGCACCATAGCGGGGACACTGGCACAGGAGAATGCGGAGATACTGGCCGGCGTGGTGGTCACACAATTATTTGCACCGGGAACAGCGATAATGTACGGAGGTATTCCGCACATTATGGACCCGCGAACATGCATCTGCTCATTCGGCTCACCGGAGCAGGCGTTAATGGGAGTGGCGATGGTGCAGATAGCCAGATTTTACGGTTTCCCGGTATATATAAATGTCGGGCTAACGGACGCAAAGGTGCTTGACGTGCAGGCAGGGACAGAGAAGGGGACATCAATGCTGTTAGGCGCCCTGGCCGGCGCCGACACGTTCGGACACTGCGGCATCTGCGGAACGGACCACGGCGGCAGTCTCGAATGGCTGTTTATGGACAACGAGATAATGAATTATGTCAAGCGAATCGTGCGCGGCTTCGAGGTAAGCAGCGAGATAATCGGCAGCGAGGTAATCAAAGCGGTAGGTCCGAAAGGCAACTTCCTTGCGGAGGAACACACGGCGAGACATTTCCGCAATGAGATATGGCTGTGCAAGCCGGTATGGACGAGACAGAGCTGGGACGGGTGGGAGACCGAAGGCGGCAGCTCAATGGCCGAGCGGGCACATCAGCAGGTAAAGGAGATTCTGAGCACGCACAAGCCGCTGCCGATAGACGAGGCGTTAGCCAAAGAAGTTGACGGGATTGTCGAACGTGCAAAAAGAGATTTGGGACAGCATCTAATTCGTAGAGGGTCTGGAAGATTGCGAGAATAAATTGGTTAGAAAAATACAGTGACAGGAAAGCAGGACAGAATATGAGCAAAATTACACGAACTTCAATAATCATTTGTATATCTTTTTTAGCCACCGTTTTTGTGAACGGATGCCAAAGGCAACAATATACGTCCACAACACCCGGTAAAAACTGGAAGGTTCTCAGTCCGATAGACAAACACGTATATGGAATGACGACTGCGGTTTTAGATAATAAGATTCATCTGTTGGGAGGAGTTCACGGTAAAGAGTGGACGGACCCTGCTAATTTTCACCAGGTATATGACCCGTGCACTGACAAATGGAGTGAACTTGCGCCGATACCGGACCCGAACGGCGGCATAGGGTGGGGGATGTCCACTGTTTATAAGGGAAAAATTTATCTATTTGGCGGCGGTTCGGGGCTGGGCCTTGAAGGTTCAGCGAGGGCGTGGGTGTATGACCCTGCGACGGATGAATGGTCGGGATTAACCGATATGCCGGTAGAAAGGATAAACGGAGCTGCGGTTACGGCCGGTGATTACATTTACATTTTTGGCGGACACAGGCTGCACGTGCCACCGGCAGATGAGCTAATAAGCGCTTACAAGTATGACCCGCTAACAGACAGCTATGAGCGAATTGCAAATACGCCGGAGACAGCAACTTTCATTACACGAGCTTATTATAAAGGATATATTTATGCCATATCGGGTCTGGAACATGAATGGTTAGGTCAGCCGGGTGCGCCGCATATAAGTTACGTTTATGGACAGGGGGTTCTAAAGTATGATGTGGCAAATGATGTCTGGACAAAATTAAATATACCGAGAATAAAACAAAGGACATTTACGCTGACACAACTTTCGTCCAATCCGGTAATCGGCTCAAGATTATTTGTCTTAGGCGGCAGACCGCCTGAGGGACAAAGGACCAATCTGGCAGAATATTTCGATATGGAGACGGAAGCCTTTGGCCTGGCAGAGCCAATGCCGAAGGGACGATGCTGCGGCTCAGGGGGAGCAGTGAATGATAAGATATATGTTTCAGGAGGATTCTGGGCAAATGTGGATGATGTTTACGATTGCACGGAGACATGGGGCTATCCATTTCCTGAAAAATAACTGACATTATTGAAGAGGCCTTTCCAATAGTAAGGCAGTAATATGAAAAAAAATGAGGGTAAAACTATCAAGAAGGAAGGGGGAAAGATTTCCCGGCGTGAGTTTATAGGAGAGACAACGGCGGCGGTGGCGGCGTTTACGATAGTTCCCCGGCACGTTTTAGGAGGCGCCGGTTATACTCCGCCAAGCGAAAAGCTAAATATAGGTGCAATCGGTGTGGGCGGTCAAGGGGCCGAAGACCTCAAAGAGCTCGAAAGTGAAAACATCGTTGCGCTGTGCGATGTGGATGATAAGAGAGCAGCGGAGACTTTTAATCGTTACCCCAAGGCCAAAAAATACCGTGATTTCCGGAAGATGTTAGAAAAAGAAAAGGACATTGAGGCGGTGTTGGTGGCCACGCCGGACCATACACACGCATTAGCGACAATGACGGCACTGAAGATGGGCAAACATATATACTGCGAGAAACCGCTGGCACATACGATATATGAGACTCGAATGGTGGCCGAGGCGGCCGGCAAGGCAAAGGTTGCCACACAGATGGGAAACCAGGGCCAGGCATTTGAGGGTGCGCATTTATTATGTGAATGGATATGGGATGGAGCAATTGGCGCTGTGCGAGAGGTTCAGGTGTGGACATACCGGCCTGCGGGGATGTGGCCACAGGGAGTCGAACGGCCCGTGGAGACACCGCCGGCGCCAACTACGCTGGACTGGGACTTGTGGCTGGGCCCTGCACCATACAGGCCATATCATCCTGATTACGTGCCGTTCAAATGGCGCGGCTGGTATGACTTCGGGACGGGGACGTTAGGAGATATGGGCAGCCATAATTTAGCTCCGATATTTAAGGCATTGAAGCTGAAGTATCCGACGAGCGTGGAAGCCGTAACGACAGAGATGAATTCTGAGACTTATCCATTAGCGTCGATTGTTCACTATGAGTTTCCTGCCCGTGGGGACATGCCTGCGGTGAAGGTGACGTGGTATGACAGCGGGTTAATGCCACCCAAGCCGGATGAGCTTGAAGAAGGCCGGAGGCTACCGTGGGAAGACGGCATAGTTTTTGTAGGCGAGAAGGGCAAATTGTTAGCCGAAGGCTGGGGCGCCAGAAGTGTGCGGCTGATACCGGAGGCGAAGATGCAAGAATATAAGAAGCCGGCGCAAACACTTCCGAGGTCAATCGGTCATCACAAGGAGTGGATTGCGGCGTGCAAGGACGGCAGAGCGACGGGGTCGAATTTCGAGTTTGCAAGTTTGGTGACGGAGACGTGCCTGCTGGGCAATATTGCGATACGGACGGGCCAAAAGAGGCCGTGGGGGCAAGACCTGATAAGAGAAAAGCTGAATTGGGATGGTGAGAAGATGAAGTTTACGAATGTGCCTGAGGCGAATGATTACATCCATTACCAGTATCGGCAGGAATGGACATTGTAATAGATTAGAGGCCTGCCGATTGAAAAAATAAATCTACCGGATAACTATATTTGTTTAAGGAGTGTGAATTATGAAAGATTCAAGAAAAAATAGTATATCCCGACGAGATTTTCTTGCCGGGGCCGCAGCGATGTCGTTTGCGGTGATAAAGCCGTCCCTTGTGCGCGGCACCGAAGCGAACTCGAAGGTAAAGCTCGGAATCATCGGCTGCGGTATGCGCGGCAAATGGATAACGGATTTGTTCGTCAAACACGGCGGCTACGAGATATATGCCGCTGCGGACTACTTCCAGGACAGGGTCGATGAGCTCGGCGAGCAGTTCGGCGTGGACAAGAGCCGGCGTTTTACAACGCTGTCGGGCTACAAGAAGCTTTTGGAATCGGGAGTAAATGCTGTTGCGATAGAGACGCCACCATATTTTCACCCGGAGCAGGCCGCTGCTGCGGTGGATGCCGGTGTTCATTGCATCATAGCCAAGCCATCTGCAGTTGACGTGCCGGGGTGCAACCTCATAGCCGAGAGCGGCAAAAAAGCCACGGGTAAGAACCTTGTTTTTTATATTGATTTCCAGACGCGGGCGAATGAATTCTACAAAGAGGCGGTAAAGAGAGTCCATTACGGCGACATAGGACAGATAGTCTGCGGTGAGGCCTCTTTCAAGTGCGAAGACTGCTGGGCCGCCCCGACCGCCTGGAATCCGGTAGCACACTTTATAAGAGAGAACCCAAACGACCCCGAAGCACGGCTTAAAGCGTGGGGTATGGACAAGGTGCTTTCCGGCGAGATAATCGTCGAGCAAAGCATTCACACGCTCGACGTAGCGACGTGGATATTAGACAGCGACGCCGTGAGCGCTTCCGGGACGGGAGGCCGAAAGTATTATAAAGAAGGCAACATTATGGATTACCTTGCCGTAATTTACACTTTTCCCAAGGGTGTGCCGGTCAACTTTATGGCCAAGCAGTGCGACGGCGGAGAATTCGGCGACGCCGGCTGCACGATGTACGGGCTGGATGGAGCGATAGATACGCATTACGGCCGCAAAGTAGCCATCGGCGGCACCAACCCATATCCGGGCGGCGATACAGGCAACCTTTACCCCGAAGGAACAGCGGCGAACATAGCCGCCTTCCATGACAATATCACAAAGAAGCAATTTGCCAATACGACCGTGGCAGCGAGCGTGCGAAGCAACCTAACGGCAATACTCGGCCGGACAGCCGCATATAAAAACGGCGAAAAAGTCACCTGGGACGAGATGCTGAAAAGCAACGAGAAGCTGGAGTCGGACATTATAAAAGATCTGAAGGCATAAGAGTCGGCGCAGGAAACAGAATAGAAATAAGGACAATAAAAAGGCAGTCAGAGTCAATCACAGGCGCTTGACATAGATTATTTTGTCGTCGCCCGGGGCATAGAAATTTTTTAGTCCGGCCATCCGACGATACCCGTTGCTGCGGTAGAACCGCCGAGCCGACAGGTATCGCGGGCTGCCGGAGGTATCAATGACAATCATTCGGCCGCTGCGCTTTTTAATAAGACTTTCCGCATATTGCATAAGGAAGGAACCGATGCCGCATTTTTGATTTCGAGGATGGACGACCACCCAGTAGATATCAAAAGTGCCGAGTGTGCAAGGAGTGGGGCCGAAACAAAGCCAGCCGACAGTATTACGTTTTTCTTCAGCAACAAAGGACTGATAATCGCCCTTCGGCCCTTTCGCTATCGCATCATCAAATACCTCCCGTGCTATCAGAAGCTCATTGGGTCTGAAGGAATTTGTTGCGGCCAGTATTGACATAACCGCCGCCCTGTCGGACGGACGGGCCCGCCTGATATTTAATTTAAGAGGTTCAGCCGACATAAAGACTTCCGCACAAAATACATTAACCCAGTCTTAACAAGGCGTTATTAATAAGCATATCAATAAACTCCTGATATATTATACCGCCCACTTCAAGAGCGACGGCAAAGCCGGCGTCCGGCGAAATATCGGGGTTGAGATTGATTTCAAGGACAAAGACATTGTCCTTGTCATCCATACGGAAATCAACGCGGGCATAGTCGCGGCAGCCGATTTCATACCAGGCCGCAAGGGCGCAGCGGCGCACCAGTTGAGCGAGGCAGTCGGACAGATGAGCGGGAATAATGCGGGGCGTATTATTATAGGCAAAGGAATCCGTCCGCCATTTTGCATCGTAATCAACTATCCGCGGGCGGTCATCATCAAAGGCGGCAAAGTCAATCTCGGCAATCGGCAGAACCTCGACTTCGCCGTTTAACTGCAGAACAGAGACGTTCAGCTCCCGCTGCGCTATAAACTGTTCGACAAGGGCCGGCTGGCGACATTCCATGTGAATCCGGTCAACGGCTTTGTGGAGTGCATTGCCCGGCAGCTCGACGACAGAGGAAGGCGATATGCCTTCACTGGCATCGGAAAGGACCGGCTTTACAATATACCTGCCCGGTGCCAAACCGGTCGTGGAGATTTTGCGGCCGAGCGGAACAATCACGCCTTGCGGACAGGGAATATCGGCTGCCCTGAGGACCGCTTTTGTTTTCCACTTGTCCTGAGCAAGCAGCAAGGCAGGTGTGTCGCCGCCGGTGCAGGTCCTGCCGTGCGCAGAACAAATCGCCGGCACATAACAGGCATCAAGGATACTGTCCGGCAGCTCTTCAACGAGATTAAAAACAATGCGGTGACTATTACTATCGAGGACATCGGGTAACTGCTTTATATGTCCGATGCTCACAACATCGTAATCAAAGCCCAGTTTTTCCAGCACATCAGTGACGGCACCAACCTCATCGAGGACGCCGGCATTACTTTCCCGGTTCAGGATGTCCTTTTCAACATCGTTGTATATAATCAGGACGCTTTCTGTCATACAGGGGGACACTCATTTATATCTTGAAAATGCGCTTGTGATTATCGTATCTATCAGCTCGGTATAGGGCATCCCCTCCTGGGTCGCAATCATCGGCAGGTCGGAATGAGCAGGATGAAGACCCGGCAAAGGGTTTATCTCCAGAAAACAAGGCGTATCATTGCGGTCGCAGCGAATATCAACGCGAGCGGCGTCGCGACACTGCAAGACCCTGTAAGAGTCAAGGGCCAACTGCACAAGCCGGCTGTGGAAAGAGCCGCTGCGATACGGCACATAATCGACGAGTTTTTCACACTGCTCTTTCGCAATATAAGAGTAGATTGCGCCGCCGGTGTCATAAGGCAGCTTTATTTCCATTGCGCCGAGGACATAAGCATCAGGGCCGTTTCCCAGTACGCCGACGGTAAACTCGCGTCCCGGCAGAAATTCCTCGACTAACAGCGGCTGAGCAAAACGGTCGAGCAAACCCTGACATACCTGCACCAACTGCTCGGGCGAGCTGATTCGGGAGTTGTGGTCTATGCCTTTTCCTGTTCCTTCGGCGAGGGGTTTTACAAAGAGAGGATATTGAAGAGCAACGTGATTCAGGTCGCTGATGTCGCTTATCACCTCGAATTTGGGAGTAGGCAGGCCTGCCGAGGAGATAAGGCGCTTGGCAAAACTTTTATCGAGAGTCAGCGCACAAACTGCCGGGTCGGAAAAGGTGTATTTAATCCCGTACAACTCGAGCAGAGCCGGCACCTGGGATTCCCGAGAGCGGCCTGACAAGCCTTCAGCAATATTGAAGACGAGGTCCCACTTTTGGCCAGCGACCAGGCGCGAGCACAAAGATTTGGCGGCGCCTATCCGGTCGGTCTTATGCCCAAGACTGCGGATAGCATCATCCAGAGCGGCAATGGTCTGCTCTGAATCAAATTCAGCGACCTGTTCCTCACTATAGCCCTGAGCAAGATAATCGGAGCGTAAATCATAGGTCAAGCCGATTAACATAATAGTTCCATTTTCAAAGATGCGTTAATCATCACGGGTCGAACAAAAAGCCGCACTGAAGGATTGACATTTTTTTTCTTTTTTCATCGATTTTTTGGCGTCTGCGGCCGCGGGTCGTATTGGCGGGCTGGATAATCGAGGCTTTTCCGCTGGCCAACTCCCATACTCCTACGGATTGTTCACCGTTTTTCTGAGCCGGCTGTGCATTATCGATACCGGGCTCAGGATAATTGACCAGCAAGCCCTCATAGTTTCGCAGGACGGTATGAGTGGGACTGGCAGAAACGACATAGGTGGGCATAACGGGTATTTTTCCGCCGCCGTGGGGGGCGTCCACAACGAAAGTGGGAATGGCTATGCCGCTTACGCGGCCCCGCATATACTCCATTATCTCTATGCCGCGGCTGAGCGGCGTGCGGAAATGCTCCACGCCCCGGACCAAATCACACTGGTAGAGATAATAGGGCCTGACCCGCATACGAACCAGCCCGCGACATAACTGCTCGATAATCTGGGGCGTATCGTTGACACCCCTGAGCAAAACGGTCTGGTTGCCGAGGGGGATTCCTGCGTCGGCCAGTCTGGCACAAGCTTCGGCTGCTTCAGAGGTCAGCTCGTTCGGATGGTTGAAATGGGTGTTGATCCAGACGGGATGATACTTACGGAGCATCTGGACAAGCTCATCGGTAATTCTCATAGGCAGAACAACAGGCACACGAGTGCCGATGCGAATTACCTGGACGGTCTCGACGGAGCGTAAAGCCGCCAGGACGGTCTCGATTGCATCAGTGGGCATAGTCAGGGGGTCGCCGCCCGAGATAATTACATCACAAATCTCAGGATGAATTAACAGATAGTCTGTTATTTGTTGCAGTCTTCTGGGGGAAATGGAACATTCCCTGGTTCCTGCCATTCGCTTGCGAGTGCAATGGCGACAGTAAGAGGCACAGGTGGTCGTCACAATCACAAGGGCCCTGTCAGGATACCGATGCACAAGACCCGGGACTGGCATATCCCTGTTTTCTTCAAGAGGGTCTTCGCTGAGGCAGGATGGATTAAACAACTCCTGCGGCTGAGGCACACACATACTGAAGACAGGGTCGCAGGGGAGCGGCTGCTGTATGAGCGAAGCATAGTAAGGGGTTATAGCCATCGGATATTTCTGAATAACGCAGGTCAGCTCGTGGGTATTGGGCAGGGACTGAACATATTCTGCAAGCTGAGCGATATCACGTATTCGGTGTTTTATTTGCCATTTCCAGTCATTCCAGGCGTTGGAGACTTTTGATTTTAGCTGGGGGACAGGGGTACGGGGGCGGACAACATCCAGCCACGACATACCCGGAGGTTCGGAACTTTGGTCGTCACTTACATCTGCTGCAGAGTTAGAGATTTGATACATAAAAGGGTCCTTAAAAGGATTAATAATTAAAAAGTCTTTTACGAGCAAGACTTTCAAGTGCAATAGAAGGCGGGGGTCCTCCCGGCTCCGACAGGTCTGCCGAAGCTGTTTGGTCACTGCATTTAATCAGATTCGAATTTCTTCCAGTCATACCGGGCAATAAAAATCTCCAGTTCCAAACCGGCTCATCAATCATTAGCTACTTAATCAGTTCAAAATAAACCGTCAATACAAAATCTTCAACATTGTAAAATTTTTTATGTATCCTACGGACGACGGCCGAGGCGGCTTCTCCTGAGCATCCAGAAAACTCCGTCTTTTTTCATCCGGAGGTCCCCGAAGGAACGGGATGCCGATTCCTTCGGCATAATGCGGAGTGGCTCCAAGAAAGACCACCGAGTTCATCCAGCGGTCTTAATAGCGGGGGCAGGATTCGAACCTGCGACCTCCGGGTTATGGGCCCGACGAGCTACCAGGCTGCTCTACCCCGCGATCATCAATTCGTAATTCGTCTCTCGTCGCTCGTATCTCGCAGTAAATATAAAATAACATAAGAAACATTCTTTATCAAGAGGAGAAAAGGCAGAAATTATAAGTTTTCACGGATGTCGGCGGCAATCTGTTCAATTCTGCCTTTATCATATTCATAAGCCGGCCAATGGTCAAAGAGGCCGTCGCCGGTCTTTCGAGGTACTATATGAAAATGGAGATGGTCAACAAGCTGACCTGCCGCTTTGCCATTATTACATAATACATTATAGCCGTCAGAATTCATCGCACCCACTACGGCTGCGGCGATTCTGCCGAGATGTAAAGCAACCCGGCCTAAAATTTCAGCAGGACACTGATGTAATTTTTCAAAGTGCTGCTTAGAAATCACCAAAGTGTGGCCATCACTTACCGGGCCAATATCCAGGATAGAAAGAACGACTTCGTCTTCATAAATTTTCGTAACCGGAATTTGTCCGGCCACCATTTTACAAAATACACAATCATTCACACTCATTCTATGCCTATAGTCTAAATAATGAGTTACTGCTGTTTGTTGGATTTATCCGCCTCGCTTTTGGCCTCGGTAGTCTCTTCAACTTCAACCTTTTCTTTTTCAGCCTTTTTACGAGAAGCTTTTTTGGCAGCAGTTTTGGTTTGTTTTTTTGTGCTTTCGTCCTTACCAACGAGCTGCAGCAGAACAAGCCGGCCGTTATCACCTAATCTTTTTAACGAGAGGTGTATAATCCTGGTATAACCGCCGGGCCTGTCGAGGTATCGAGGGCCAAGCTCGCTAAATAGCTTTCCGATTATCGAGCCCTTTTTGACAGCGACACCGTCTTCCAGGGCGATAAGGTCCTTATTTCCAAGCATTGAGATTGCGCGGCGCCTTGCAGCAAGGGTGCCCTTTTTGGCGAGGGTAATCATTTTTTCGGCAAAGGGCTTGACCTCTTTTGCTTTTTCGAGAGTGGTAGAAACTGTTTCGTGCTGAATAAGCGAAGAGACGAGATTTCGGCGTAGAGCCAAACGGTGCTCGCTTGTGCGGCTTAACTGGCGACCTGCTACTCTATGGCGCATTGTGCTAAATTCCTTTTATACGGTGCTGCCGTCGGGCAGCGTTATCAAACCGATTAAACTAAACAATCACTTATACCTGCGTTGCGAGCGACAAACCGATGTCGGCAAGCTTTCTTTTAACCTCGCGGAGACTCGTTTTGCCGAAGCTACGGATTTTCAACAAGTCAGCTTCGGTCTTCTGGACAAGCTGGCCAACGGTCTCAATTTTCTCGGATTCAAAGCAGTTGCCGGCCCTGACCGATAACTCCAGCTCGGCAATAGGGGTGTCGAGCTTTTTAGTCAGCTCTTCATCGACGGCCTGCTCGGAGATTTCCTCGGTCGCCACCTGTTCAGCAACAGTTTCCTTTCCAAGCTCAAAATACTGGACGAAGGGATTGATGTGCTTGCGCAATATTTTGGCGGCTTCCACGAGGGCTATGTCGGGAGTGACCGTTCCATTGGTCCAGATTTCGAGGATGAGCCGGTCATAATTGGTTTTCTGGCCCACCCTGGTATCCTCGGTGGCGTAGCGAACTCTTGTGACGGGGGAATATACTGCGTCGATAAGTATTCTGCCAAGCTCCTGGTCGAACCTGTCGGCGGCGGCGATTCTCTCGGAAGCGGGCCGATAGCCGCGACCGTTTTCAACGACCATTTCCATATCAAACTTTATATCTTTGGTCAAAGTGGCCAGTACCAGATTTTTGTTTACCACCTCAATGGCCGGGTCGGCAACAATATCAGCAGCGGTTATAGCTCCGGCTTTATTTGCAGAGACCTTCATAGTTTTGGGGCCATGGTCCCGCAGTCTGACGATAAGACTTTTAATGTTCAGGACTATTTCCGTCACATCCTCCATTACGCCGTCAATGGAGGTAAATTCATGGCCAACGCCTGCTATTTTAATAGAGGTTACAGCGCTACCCTCGAGCGAGGAAAGCAGGACGCGCCTTAAGCTGTTGCCAACGGTGGTGCCAAACCCGCGTTCAAAAGGCTCAATATAGAATCGGCCGTACCTGTCATTCGATATTTTAGTATCGCGTCCAACATGAGTCGGCAGCTCCAAACCCCGCCACACTACTCGCATATATAACCTCCTAAAGTAAGTTTTGAGTTTTTCAACTTTGAATAAAGGCGGTTTCTCTTTCGCAATACATCGGGAAAACGGTCCCATCCAAAACTCAACACCAATAATTCAAAAATATTCCGCAATTACCTCGAACAGAACTCCACAATCAACTGCTCCTGAACAGGAATCTGGACATCATCTCTCGAGGGCAGAGCGACAACAGCAGCTTCGAGCTTTCCGGCATCGAGCTGAAGCCAGTTCTGGGCAGCGAAGTTAGCATTACTTTCCAACTGCTGCTTTACCTTTTTTACGCTTTTCTGTGAGCCTTTGACGGTAATTTTGTCTCCGACCCTTGTAATATAATCGCCGGTATCGACCTTTCGGCCCTGCACGTAGATATGGCCGTGAGCAATCAGTTGCCTGGCCGCTTTTCGCGAGGGCGCAAAATTCAATTTATAGACGACATTATCCAAGCGTCTCTCCAGCAACTGCAGGAGGGCCTGGCCCGTATCGCCCCTCATTTTTTCCGTTTTTCGGAAGAACCTCATAAACTGGCGGTCCAGAAGGCCATAATATCTTTTAACTTTTTGCTTTTCACGAAGGCGAACAGCGTATTCACTGGCTCTTCCTCTGCGCCAGCCGTGCATACCGGGGGCCAAATTTTTCTGCTTTTTCTCTATCGGGCACTTAGCCGTTTCACACCTGATGCCCTTGAGCATCAGCTTCATACCTTCGCGTCGGCACTGTTTACACGATGAACCAAGATAACGTCCCATTTTTTATATAACTCCCAAAAGGATAGGTGTCCTTTAATTTATACTCTTCTGCGTTTCGGAGGCCGACAGCCGTTGTGCGGCAGCGGCGTGACATCTTCAATCGAGGCGATGCGCAAGCCCGCCTGCTGGAGCGCAGAGATTGCAGATTCACGTCCCGAGCCCGGGCCTTTAACCCTGATTTCGATTTCACGGACGCCATTTCGCATAGCAGTGTTGGCGCAATGCTGAGCGGCCTGCTGGGCGGCAAAAGGAGTGCTTTTTCTGGAGCCCTTGAAGCCGACACAGCCGGCCGAACTTGTGCAGATTGCGTTGCCATCCGTATCCGTAATCGTAATCAAGGTATTGTTGAACGTTGCCTTTATGTGGACTACGGCCTTTACGACATTCTTTTTGATTTTTTTCTTTGCAGTTTTTGCCACTATTAAAAAAACCCTTAAATAACAAAAATTATTATTTACTTACAATAAACGCGGTTACCCTCGCTGCTCCTTCACGCTTTTCTTGCCTGCAACCGTCTTTCGAGGACCTTTGCGAGTTCGCGCATTAGTCTGCGTGTGCTGGCCGCGAACAGGCAGACCCTTTCTGTGCCTGATGCCTCTATAACAACCGATGTCGCATAATCGAGCGATGTTCTGAGCGACCTGCCTGCGCAACTGGCCTCCGACGATATAATTACGGTCGATAATCTGCGTTATGCGGCTAAGCTCATCTTCGGTGAGTTTGCCGGCCTTGGTGCTTTTCTCAATCTTTGCTTCTTTTAGAACCTGTTCGGAGGTAAACCGGCCTACACCCTGGATGTAAGTCAGTGAAATCCATATCGCCTTGTTATCAGGAATATCGACGCCAACTATACGCGGCATAATTGCTGCACTCCCGTTTAATTAATATCCTAAAAGCCCATAAACCTGCTCAACCCTGCCGCTGTTTGTGCCGCGGGTTCGAGCAGACTACCCGCAGAACGCCTCTGCGACGGACAATTTTGCAGTTTTCACATATACGTTTTACAGAACTTCTAACTTTCATCTCGACGACTATCCTTTACAGAAGCAGCCACACATTATCGGCGGCCGCTAATTACGCAATATTATTCGGCCTCTATTTAAGTCATAAGGCGACATTTCAACCGTAACGGTATCGCCCGGCAGAATTCGGATAAAATGCATCCTCATTTTGCCCGAAACGTGAGCGAGGATTTTATGGCCGTTTTCCAGTTCCACCCTGAACATCGCATTCGGCAGCGCCTCAATCACTTTGGCCTGTAATCTTATTGCGTCCTTCTTTGCCATAACTATCTGTTTATCCGGTTTTAACTTTGCTCATCTGCCGCCGGGTCCTGTTTTTCCGTCAGCACTTCGCAGCCGTTTTTAACTATCGCAATCGTATGCTCAAAGTGAGCCGAACATTTTCCATCCTTTGTCACGACGGTCCATCTGTCTTTCAGCGTACGCACGGCGGCGACGCCGGCGTTGACCATCGGCTCTACGGCCAGGACCATACCTTCAGTCAGGACAATGTCCTCTGCGAGCAGCTCATCGCTGACGAAGTTAGGCACCCGCGGCTCTTCGTGCATTTTTTTGCCGATGCCGTGACCGACAAAATCCTTTACTATCGAAAAGCCGGCGGACTCGGCGTAATTCTGCATTCGGGCGGCTATTTCGCTCCACTTTATGCCAGGTGCCGCTTTCGCTATTGCGATATCGAGAATATGCTTTGTGACGTCCAAAAGCCGGCAGTTGCCATCGGATATCCGACCAATGCCCACCGTGACGGCGGCGTCACCGCAATAGCCGTTGAGCCTGACGCCGAAATCAATGCTGAGGATGTCACCATCCTTGAGAATAACGGCGTCAGAAGGGATACCGTGCACGACCTGCTGGTTTACCGAGGTGCAGACACAAGCGGGAAACGGCATCCGGGCATAAGGGCTGCAAACACCCTTAAACAGAGGCTCGGCCCCGACCTCGGCAGCCATTTCCGAAGCGACAATATCCAGCCCGGCGGTAGTCACACCCGGCTTTGCAATCTCCTGTAATTTTGAAAGAACATCGGCTACAACGGCGCCTGCTCTGCGAATCAGTTCAATCTCTCTACGACTACGAAGCGTTATAGCCATTTAACTTCGTATCTCATACCTCGCTTTATGCCTTGACGAATGGGTCTAAAAGCTCAAAAATCAGGGCAGATACGTCATCGGCATCGCGATTGGCATCGATATCACAAACGGTATTACCGTTCTTATAATAATCCACAACAGGTTTTGTCTGCCGGCGATAGACCTTAAGCCGATTTTTCACCACTTTACTGCTGTCATCCGGCCGCTGAACAAGCGAAACGCCGTCGTTATCACATATTCCTTCGACCTTCGGCCTTAGGTTTTTAATGTGGTAAACCGTCCCGCACTGCGGACAGCTTCTTCTGCCGGTCAGCCGCTCGATTACTACGTCGTCATCAACCATCAGGTTCAGAACGGCGTCGATAGTGCGGCTGGTGCGAGCGAGCGATTTATCAAGCTCGACGGCCTGATTAACGGTCCTTGGGAAACCATCAAGGACAAAACCTTTTTCCGGCGATTTTTTCATTTCATCAACCATCATCTCAACTATTATCTCGTCCGGCACAAGAGCGCCGGTGTCCATATAGCCCTGTGCTTTTTTGCCGAGCTCGGTGCCGGCAACCCTGTGGCGTCGCAGGATATCCCCGCTGGACAGGTGCAGCAGGCCATACCTGGCAACAATTCGCTTGCAATGAGTCCCCTTGCCTGCCCCCGGGGCGCCTAATAAAATTATTCTCATGCATAAGCTCCCTTTATCCTGCCGGCTTCGCTGAAACCATCGTAGCTGTGCATCAGGAGACTTGCTTCAATTTTCTGTACGAGGTCCAGCGAGACACTGACAACTATCAACAAGCCGGTTCCGCCGAGGAACGTAGCAACTCGCCAGTCAACACCTAAAAATATTGAAATGACGGAAGGCACAACGGCGATAATAGCCAGGAAGGCGGCGCCGAAATAAGTGATTTTGGTCATAACGGATTCGAGGTATTCGGCGGTTCTTCGGCCCGGCCTAAGGCCCGGGATAAAGCTGCCGGAATCCCGCAGGTTCTTGGCAACTTCCTTGGGCTGAAACTGGACTGTCACCCAGAAATAGGCAAATAAGAATATCAATAACATATACAGGAGATTATAGGTATAAGAATCATGTCTTAAGGCCCTTTCCCAGGTCTCAAGGAATGCCCAATTTTTGATTCTTGCCAGTTGGCCGATAATGACGGCGGGAAATATCATAAAACTCGAAGCGAATATAATCGGCATTACCCCGCCGTGATTGACCCGCAGCGGCAGATAATGTCTTTGTCCGCCGTAGATTCGCCGGCCTCGCACCTGCTTTGCCTGCTGAACAGGGATTCGACGCTGTCCCTGAGTTATCAGGATGGCGCCTGCGACGACAAATACAAAGGCGGCGATGAGGAACAACAACTGGGCCGGCCCCACGGTGCCGACGGGAGCGCCGACTTTGAGGTTGACGTTCTGCCACAGCACCTGAATCGCCCAGGGCATTCGAGCGACGATGCCGGCCATAATTATCAAACTAATGCCGTTGCCGATGCCGTATTCATCTATCTGCTCACCGAGCCACATCAGGAAAATGGTGCCGGCCGTCAGGCCGATGGTGCCCATCATCATAGCATGGGTTTGCATACCGGCATAAGCATAGATTCCAACGAACATTTTCAGGACCATCACCGACTGAATAACACATATAGGAACAGTCAGGTAGCGGGTATATTCCTGGATTTTTTTGTAGCCCGTCTGACCTTCCTGTCGCAGTTTTTTCAGGGAGGGAACGACCTCGCCCAGGAGCATAAGAATAATCGAGGATGTAATATAAGGCATAATTCCCAGGCCGAATAAACTGCTATTGTCGAGGGTTCCGCCTGTAAATATCTGCATATATTCGGCGGCCCTTCCGAGCGGACTTTCGGTGTCCCTTGTGGCAACAGCGGCTTCTATCTTCGACTGGTCAATACCCGGTATGGGGATATGAAAACCAATTCGGTACATTATCAGCAGACCGACAGTAAAAAGTACCCTGTTGCGCAGGTCGGGTATTTTGAATATGTTATATACGGCTTTTAGCATTTTATCACTATCTCTAATTTTTTACATTCGTAACAGGCGCATAATGCGGAGGCAGACAATCACTTTATTACATTTGCCGTGCCGCCGGAGGCCATAATTTTCTGCTCAGCGGCCTTGCTGAACTTATGGGCCGTCACCTGCAGCTTTTTCGTCAGCTCGCCGTCGCCGAGGATTTTGACTTTATTTTTGAGTCCGTTAATCAGCCCGGCGTTAGATAATTGTTCTATGCCGACATCGGCGCCTTCATCGAACCTTTCCAACTGGGATACGTTGATAACTTCGTAGCGTGTCTGAAAGTTGAAATTATTAAAGCCGCGTTTAGGCAAACGCCTGAACAGAGGCATCTGGCCGCCCTCATAAAGCGGCTTAAAGGAGGCCCCTGCCCTGCTGCGGCTGCCCTTGTGACCTTTGCCGGAGGTTTTACCGTGGCCCGAACCGATTCCCCTGCCGATGCGTTTTCGGGCCTTGCGACCGCCTACTATAGAAGTTATCTCGTGACTCAACATTTAAACCATCACCACCTTTTTACCATTTCAACCTGCACACCGCGAAGAGCCTCAACCGCTTCTTTGCTTCGCAGCTTCAACAAGCCAAGCAAGGTAGCTTTGACAACGTTTTTAGCGGAGGTGCTGCCGTAAACTTTAGTAAGGACGTCCCGGACGCCTGCATATTCGAGGACTGCCCGTGCGCTGGAGCCGGCGATAACGCCGGTGCCGGGGCTGGCAGGAATCAAAATCACTCTTGTGGCGCCGTACTTGCCTTCGACCTGATGCGGAATCGTATGGCCCAGCAAGCAAATTTTTCGCATATCTTTCTTGGCATCCTTTATCCCCTTTTCGACGGCCATAGGGACTTCGTTAGCCTTGCCGTACCCGATGCCGACTGTACCTGAGCGGTCGCCAACAACAACCAGCGCCGCAAAGCTGAAGCGTCGGCCTCCCTTAACCACCTTGGCACAGCGAAACACCTTTACCACGGTTTCTTCCAACGGCTGCTCTTCCTGAGCGGATATTGCAACTGATTCTACCGCCAATTTTTTCTCCAGTCTTTCGTATTAGATTTTCTAAAAAACCAGCCCGGCTTTTCTTGCCGCATCAGCGAGGGCTTTAACCCTGCCATGAAACTTATAACGATTCCTGTCAAAACAAATGCACTTGATACCGACGCCAAGGGCCTGTTTTGCAACTGCCTCACCGACAATCTGTGCCGCCTGTTTGTTGCCGGTTTTAGTCAACTGATTCCGCAGCGTCTTATCATTCGAGCTTACGGAAATAAGCGTTGCCCGTGCGAGGTCATCGGTGATTTGTGCGTAAATATGCCTGTTGGAACGGAACACGGATAGGCGCGGTCTTTCAGGCGTTCCAAAGACCTTCTTTCGCACGTGATATTTACGTCTTAACGCTGCTCTTTTTATTCTGTCAGCTCTCATAAGAACCAAAAGTCCAATTATGCCGTGCCGGAGACAAAAGCCTTGCCGACCTTGCGTTTTATGTACTCGCCGGCATAGCGTATTCCCTTGCCCTTATAAGGTTCCGGCGGTTTTATTTTCCTTACTTCCGCTGCAAACTGGCCAACGACGGCTTTGTCTATTCCCACAAGCGTAAAGCGGGCGGGGACCTCGTCGCCCTTGGTTGCAGGGGTTTCAATACGGACCTTTACGCCCTTTGGGATTTGTCTCTCCGCCGGACGACTGTAGCCGACCTGCAAAATCAGTTTGCCGGCCTGCTCTTTAACATTGTAGCCGGTGCCAAATATTTCCATTTTCTTTTCAAAACCTTTACTGACGCCCGTCACCATATTTGCAATCAGTGCCCGTATCGTGCCGTGCAACTGCTTGTTCTGGCGTATTTGCGGCTGTTCATTTTCAACAAGCACTTTTTTGCCGGAATCTTCTATCTTTACTTTTATCCGCGGGTCACAGTCCAGCTGCGAGTCGCCGAGGGGGCCTGAAATCTTAATGGAGCCGCCCTGCTGCTCGATTTTTACGCCCTGTGGGACAGTGACCGGTTTTTTCCCGATACGACTCATTTAGCTCACCATACAAAGTATCTCGCCGCTTACGTTTTGCCCGCGGCAGTTTTTATCGCTCATTATGCCTTTACTGGTAGAAACGATTGTTATACCCATACCGCCCAAAACGTGCGGCAACTGCTCAACGGGAGAATAGACCCTTTTGCCGGGTTTGCTTATTCTCTTTATTTCAGTAATGACAGGCCTGCCATCCTGACTGTACTTGAGCATAATCCTTATTATTCCCTGTTTGCCGTCCTCAATCCGGTCGAAGTCCGTGATGTACCCTTCTTCTTTAAGCACAGATGCGATACCCTCGCAGACCTTCGAGGCCCTGATATTAACCTTTTCGCTGTTTATCCGCAAAGCGTTGCGGATTCTTGTCAACATATCAGCTATCGGGTCGCTGTGACTCATAATTCTGCGTCCTGTATCTTACAGTCCTTATCCCGTTACCAACTGGCTTTTCTTACTCCCGGAATTTTGCCTTCATTGGCCAGTTTCCTGAAGCAAATCCGGCAGATTTTGAATTTGCGGTAAACACTCCTGGCTCTTCCGCAAAGCTGACATCGCATATACTCTCTAACGTGAAATTTTTGTTTTTTTCTTGCCTTATTTTCCAGTGCTTTAGTTGACATTCATTTGCTCCAGACTAATCGTTCGGTTGAGCATATATTATCCAAAATATTAATGCGCGGCCGCGGCCTGCTCTCTGAAGGGCATACCAAAAAGCGACAGCATTTTTTTTGCCTGCTCATCAGTGCGAGCGGTCGTGACAAAAACTATGTTCATACCCTGCTGAAACTCGATTTTGGCAGGGTTTATTTCCGGGAAAACGCTCTGTTCGGCCAGGCCCATCGAGTAATTACCCCGGCCGTCAAAACTGTCGGGGCCAAGACCCCGAAAGTCCCTTACCCGCGGGATTGCAAGATTGATTAACCTGTCCATAAATTCATACATACGGGCGCCGCGGAGGGTCACCTTCAAGCTGGTTTCATCGCCTTGACGGACCTTGAAATTCGAGACGCTTTTTTTTGCCTTACAGACAAGAGGTATCTGGCCCGTAATCATCGCCAGGTCCTTCTTGGCAAGCTCGAGAAACTTCTTGTCCTGAGTCGCCTTTCCAACGCCCATAGAAACAACGATTTTTTCCATTCGCGGGACGGCCATCCGACTTTTGTAGCTGAATTCCTTAAGCAGCTCAGGGACTACTTTTGTCTTATATAAATCCTTCAATCGTGCCATCAAATACCTGCTCTTAATGTAAAATTACAAATATAGCCGAAGCCGGCGGTTTCTAACCACTACTTTTCGGCCGCCTTTCTAACAACTCCAATTTCAGTGCCGTCGGCTGCAAGCCGCTTTTTACTGCCGTCGTCATTTACCTGATAATGAACCCTGCTGCCTTTCGAGCTTTTCGGGTTTATCGGCAGGACGTTACTTATATGAATCGGCTGCTCGACATTGATTCTGCCGCCCTGCGGATTTTTTCGCGAAGGTCGAACATGCTTTTTCGCCATATTGTGACCCTGGACCACCACTTTATTGTCCTTCGGTATGACGCGAAGCACTTTGCCGGTGGCGCCTTTATGGTCGCCGGTCGTAATTTCAACCATATCACCTTTTTTTATATGCATAGCCATTTTGTAACTCGCAGCAACTTATACGCTTCAGCTATAAGCTTATCTAAACAACCTCGCTCGCAAGCGAAATAATCTTCATATAGTTCTTTTCACGAAGCTCCCGGGCCACCGCACCAAAAATCCTTGTCCCAATCGGATTTCCCTCGTTATCAATCATCACCGCGGCATTGCTATCGAACCTTACGTAGCTGCCGTCCGGCCGCTTGACAGGATACCTGGTTCGAACGATGACACATTTATGGACTTTTTTGTCGTCTAACTGGCAGGTCGGCAGCGTTTTTTTGATAGCAACACAAAGAACGTCACCGATAGTGGCCACTACCCGCCGGGTATGTGCCTTTCGGGAAGAACTCTTTCCCATAACCCTGATACATAATGCCGATTTAACACCTGAGTTATCGGCTATATCCAACATTGTTTCCTGCTGAATCACGCTTAACACCTCTAAAGGCCAAGTTTTGCCGGATCTTCATTGCCCGCAGATGCAACCCGCTCTGCTGCTTTTTGCTCCTGACCGGCTTTTTCTGCAATTTTTACAAGACGCCAGTTTTTGGTTTTGCTGATTGGACTGCACTCAGCTATCTCAACGACGTCATTCACGCCGGCCTGATTGCGTTCGTCATGAACGTTGAGCTTTCTTCTTCGCTTCATATATTTGCCGTATTTCGGATGTTTTACTTTGAAGTCGATAGCGACTTTGATGCTTTTATCGCCGCTGCGGCCTATCACAACTGCGGTTATAGTTTTTATTTTTCGGTCCTGCATATTTTTCATCTCACAACACGGCGTTTATCACTTTAGGCATCAGGCCTGCTGCCTTTGACGCATTACGGTCTTAATCCTGGCAATATCGCGCCTGACATTAAGCATAGCCCTTGAGTTTTCCAGCTTTTCAGTGACCGCTTGGGAGCGCAAATCGAACAAATGCTTTTTAAGCTCATCGAGCTTATCGTCGAGCTCATCCGGACTCATTTCACGAAAATACTGAACTTTCATCTTCCGTCACCTTTACAAGATTTCAAACCCTGTAATAAATGCAAGGGAAACCCTACACTGAACGTCTTCGCTTAACAAGCCTGCATTTAATCGGCATTTTATGTGCAACTCTTGCCAGCGCCTGTTTTGCCACATTTTCACCTATGCCGCCGATTTCAAACATAATCATTCCGGGCCTGACTCTGGCGACCCAGAAAGCCGTTTCGCCCTTGCCCTTGCCCATTCGCGTTTCCAGCGGTTTTGCGCTCACCGGCTTGTGCGGGAATATTCTAATATAGACTTTGCCTTCCCGATGCAAAAAGTGAGTGGCTGCCACGCGGCCGGCCTCGATGTTCTTATCAGATATCCAGCTTGTCTCCAAAGCCTGCAGGCCATAGTCGCCAAAAGCCACGAAATTGGTTCTGGAGGCATTGCCTTTCATTTTGCCTCGCTGGCTCTTACGATACTTAACTCTTTTCGGCATCAATGCCATTTTCTTCGGAACCTCAATAAATAATGTCGGCGTCCGGCATAGAGCGGTTTTTTATCCGCCGCCGTCTGTCGGGCCGCTTTTCTCGGTATTAGTCGATTCCACATTATCACCCTGCGCCGGTGAAACGGCGCCGGCAGCTTCACTGCCGGCTGCCTTGCGGTGCGACGAGGCAGCTCTGGGGTGCGGCTCCGCACCGGCTCGCCTCGCAGGACGGCGCCGACGAAGCGGCTTTGCCTCAAGTTCTTCGCCAAAACTACCTTTATAAATCCAGACTTTAATACCAATCGCTCCATAAGTCGTCCTAGACGTCGCAGTGGCGTAATCGACGTTGGCATTTAAGGTCTGCAGGGGGATACTGCCGAGTTTCTGCGTTTCCTTTCGGGCTATTTCGGCACCTGCCAGCCGGCCGGAGCACATAATCTTGACGCCCTTGGCGCCTGCGTTCACCGCCAATTCACAGAACTGTTTCATCGTCCGCCTGAAAGAGGCGCGCTTGCCGAGCTGCTCAGCGATTGCCTCGGCCACAAGGACGGCATTAAGGTCCGGCTCTTTTATCTCGATAACGTTGACGCCCACTTTTCTGCCCGTCACCTGTTCAAGCTCTTCCCGCAGTTTATCGACCTCGCCGCCCCGGGGGCCGATGACTACGCCGGGCCGAGCGCTGTGCAGTGTCACCTTGACTTCATTACGCGTTCGGACTATCTCAACCTTTGCGACCGCTCCTTTGGGCATCTGGCGGTTAAATTTTCCGTCAATATACTCGCGAATCCTCTGGTCTTCGACGAGGAAATTACCGTAGTCGGCCTTTGAGGCAAACCATGTGCTTTGCCACCCGAGGGTTATTCCTGTTCTAAAACCTATTGGCGATGTCTTTTGACCCATAATTACTTTTTTACACTTATACCTTTATATACTGCCCTAAAAATCAAGGTTCTGCCACCGTTATATGTATATGACAGGCCCTTTGGCTAATAGGGTAAGCTTTTCCCCTGTCCTTAGGTATCCATGTTTTGGTGCCGAGACGAGTGCCGGCGTCGTCAACGCGGGCCTCGGCAACGTAGAGATTATCGACGTCGGCCTGCTGCTCATCGGCGTCGGCAACAGCAGTTCTGAGGACCTTATCAACCATAGCAGCGGCCCGCTTTTCGGTGAACTTCAGGATGTCCATTACATCCTGCACCCGGCGGCCCGCTATCAACTGCGTAACCAGTCTGGCCTTTCTCGCCGAGATTGGAGCATAGCGGCAGGAAGAATGCCAGGCAGCCAAATCGTTTTCATCGACAGACAGGGCCTCTGCAAGCCGGCGGACATCCTCTCTGCGGGGAATGGGCTTAAGAAGGCCATTTTTCCAGTTTCCAATAGCTGCTGCCGCCTGCTGCTGACTGAGCCCTGCCCTTGTAATCCGCCCTGCCAGATCCCCTGCCGTCATCCGTCGCTGCTGACAAAGCTTTTTTAATTTCTCGGCGTTTAACATAATCACATACCGTACATATATTACAGAATGGAAAATTCCTTATGCCGTTGTTGTCACTATTTTCTTGCTTGAATGTCCCCTGAAAGTTCTGGTGGGCGAAAACTCGCCGAGCTTATGCCCAACCATATCCTCAGTAACAAAAACCTTATTAAAAATTTTGCCGTTATGAACCATAAAGGTAAAACCGACAAATTCAGGGATTATGGTGCACCTTCTTGCCCAGGTTTTTATTGGCTCATGAGAGCCGGACTCAACCCGCTTGTTGACCTTGCCAAACAACTTCACATCAACGTACGGCCCTTTTTTAAGAGATCTTCCCATTCGAATTTACTCAACCTTCAAACTTCAATAATTACACGACCAGCTCTTTTTGCCCTCTACACGCTAATTACGCCACGAATTGAAAACGTCCACTTTTTCGTCTTCGAATAATCCTTTTGCTACTCGGCTTTCTTCGGTTTCTGGTTTTCCCCCCTTTTGCCAAGACGCCTGTGGGCGAACAAGGGTGTCTGCCGCCGTTCGCCCTGCCTTCGCCGCCGCCCAATGGGTGGGAGACAGGGTTCTGCGCCTTGCCTCTGACGTGAGGTCTGCGCCCGATATGACGTTTTCGGCCAGCCTTGCCGAGCCTGATATTCTGAAAGTCGGGGTTACTCAACTGCCCAATTGTGGCACGACATTCCTTTCGAACCATTCGCATCTCGCCGCTCGGCAGGACTATGGTGACCCAGTTGCCTTCCTTGGCAACGATTTTTGCGGCGCTGCCGGCGACTTTGACAAGCTTTCCGCCCTGGCCTGCGGTCATTTCGATATTGTGAATATCTATGCCGGCGGGTATGGCCGACAGGGGCATAGCATTACCAAGCTTCGGCTCGCAAACCGGGCCGCTCTCCACACGGTCGCCGACCTTGATGCCCTGGGGCGTCAGTATATATCTCTTCTCACCGTCAGCATAATGCAGCAGAGAAATGAAGCTGTTCCTGTTGGGGTCATATTCAACGGTCGCAACACTGGCAGGAACGCCGTCTTTATCTCGCTTAAAATCAATGATGCGGTAAATCTTTCTCGCCCCGCCGCCCCTGAACCGCGTGGTAGTAATACCATAATGATTCCTTCCGCCGTTTTTCCTGATACGCCTGCACAACGAAGTCTCAGGACTGAAAGCGGTCAGTTCGGCATAGTCGTTCACCGAGCTGTTTCGGCGTCCGGCAGTCGTTCGTTTATAAACCACAATACCCATACTATTTCTCCCTGCGCAACCGCTGTCAGAATAAATCTATATGATAATCAGATTCCAGGTACACAACCGCTTTTTTCCAGTCCGGGGTTTTTCCGAAGGTTGTACCCCTGCGGCGATATTTGCCTTTACGGTTGGCAGTCCTGACCTTGCTTACCTTAACACTATATATTTTTTCGACGGCGTTTTTTATCTGCTGCTTATTTGCCCTGGTGTCCACCTCGAATGAATATGCACCCTTCACATTGGCAAGGTGCATTCCCTGTTCCGTAATCAAAGGACGAACTATTATGTTATAGTCATCAAGCATTTGTCGTTAATTCTCGCTCGTTTTGTTTCTGTCCAAAATGGATAAAAATGCCTCTTTAGTAAATAATATCTTCTGATGGCTGCATATATCGCCGGCGTTCAATTCAGCCACGGGCATTACAGCCACCTTCGGTATGTTTCTGACTGACTTATAAAAATTGTCGTCCACGGAGATAATCACCACAAGACAACTGCGTTCGATTTTCAAATTGCCGAGGGTGTTCACAAAATCCCTGGTTTGCGGCTTTTCAAAATCCAGCTTGTCAACAACCACGACATTGTTGCTGAGAAGTTTCGCCAGCACGGCTGAGTCCCTGGCCAAATTCCTCTGCTTTCTGGGCATACGCTGACTGAAATCGCGGGCAATCTTGGCAAAAGTGACGCCGCCGCCGACGCGCTTGCCGGTCCTGATATTTCCGACCCGCGCTCTTCCGGTGCCTTTTTGCCTGAAGAGCTTTCTGGTGGAGCCGGCCACAAGACCCCTGCTTTTTGTCGTCGCTGTCCCGACCCGCTTGTTGGCGTGATACATAACAATCGCCTGCTTAAGCAGCGGATACCTGACCCTTCCGCCGAGAATGGACTCATCGACTTTCAGGGTATCGACCTGCTGACCGTCTCTATTATAAACTGATAAATCAATCATTTTTTTCAATCGGCTTTAGCTCCGGGTTTCGGGACGCTGCGAATTATGACATAGCCGCCGGCAGGTCCCGGCACAGAACCCTTGACCACCAGTAAATTTCTCTGCTGGTCAACGGCAACAACGCTGTGATTCTTTACCGTCACCCTGCGGCTGCCCATATGCCCTGCCATTTTTTTGCCTTTTTTCGGTCCGCTGCCCCGGCCCCGCTCACTGGCAAAACTTGCTATCGAGCCCGGCGCCCTGTGTTTTCTCTCGGTGCCGCGCGAGGCTGGGAAACCGTGGAAGCCGTGACGTTTCATCGCGCCGGCAAAGCCCTTGCCTTTGCTGGTTCCAACAACATCCACAAGGCTGTTCTCGGCAAAGACCGAGACCGTAAGAGAATCTCCGACTTTGTATCCCTGCTCAACGTCACTGGGCAGACGCATCTCCCTGATAAATCTCTTCGGCGCCGTACCGGCCTTCTGAGAATGTCCGGTCTGTGGGCTGTTTCTGCGCGATGGTTTTACATCATCATATCCAAGCTGAACGGCGTTGTAGCCGTCCGTATCTACGGTCTTTACCTGCATAATGGTACAGGGACCGGCCTGTATGACCGTGACAGGCAGCAGACTGCCGGCCTTGTCATACACCTGAGTTATTCCTATTTTTTTACCAAGCAACATTGCCATAAGTTCGGATTTCATGAAGCGGTTCCGGTATCCTGCTCCACGCTCAACAATTCAGGAATCTAAGCCTTTATCTTGACAAAAACACCGGCCGGCACCACCAGGCGGTTCAATATCTCGACCGTGCGTGCGTTGGCCTCGTGAATATCTATCAATCGCTTGTGAGTCCTCATCTCAAACTGCTCACGCGACTTCTTGTCAACGTGCGGACTTCGCAAAACGGTGTATCTTTCAATCCTCGTAGGCAGAGGCACCGGCCCGCTGACACGGGCGTTTGTTCTTCTCGCATGCTCTACAATCTCTTTGGCAGACGCATCAAGCGCCCTGTGGTCGTAGGCTTCCATTCTAATTCTTATTCTTTCGGTTTCAGTAGCCATCTGTTTTCATTAACTCAAAACTTTGCCGAAGTTTCGGCATCCCGATGCTTCGGGAAAAACTATGCCGATGCCGAAGTTTCAGGCATCCCGTTCCTTCGGGAAGGGTCAGGCATCCCGACTCTTCGGGAAAAACTCAAAACTGTTGTATGTCTGATGCCGAAGTTTCGAGCATCCCGACACTTCGGGAAAGCTTTCAGCTTATGCCGAATAATCGGCATCCCGTTCCTTCGGGACAGCCAAAATCAAAGTAAAAAATCCCCCCGCTGCATAACCAAGAGGTATTTCAACCCCGCACCAGACGCTTCGGCTCGGTGCGGGGTCAATCCACTCTATTTTTGGCAGGCAAGGCCTTTTTATCCCGATGGTTTCGGGACAAATTCGCCTTCCTTATGCCGAAAGAATCGGCATCCCGTTCCTTCGGGACGAATCCGGGTCCTCTTTGCGATGCCGAATAATCGGCATCGTAGATTCACCTCGCACCAGAGAAACTCGGTGCGGGGTTCAGCCCCTTTTTTGCGCTCCATATCCCGCAGAGCGCTTACTAAAAACCATCCCTGACCAAATATCCCGAAGTATCGGGATGCTCGAAACTTCGGCATAATGATATGCAGCAGCCCAACTCGTAAACGCATTGTGCCGAAGGAATCGGCATCCCGTTCCTTCGGGACCGTTCCCTGACAATGCTCGCTTCGGCTGCAAAAAGCTTCAATATATTGTTCAAATTTGCTTTTGTCAACAAAATGTCTATAAAAATATTGCTGCAAATGCAAAAAATATCCCGAAGTTTCGGGATGCCTGACACTTCGGCATAAGGGCATCTCTACCCGTAGTGAGCCTGTCGAATCTACAGCATAATCTGCTCTGCGACCTGTTCCGGAACTTTTTCATAGCTCAAAGGTTCCATAGTAAAGGTTCCTCTGCCTGCCGTAGCGCTTCTAATTTCGCTGGAATAGCCGAACATCTCGGATAAAGGCACTTTAGCGTCGATTATACGCATATTCCCGTGGAACCTGCAGTCCGTAATTAAGCCCCTTTTTGCGAGGATATTGGCCTGTATGGCCCCGAAATTGGCCTCCGGCACTACCACCTGAAGCCACATTATCGGCTCAAGCAGAATCGGCCCTGCCTGTTTTGCGGCTTTTTCCATAGCAACTGCGGCAGCCCGTTCAAAAGCTACATCGGAAGAATCGACCGAATGGAACGAGCCGCCGGTCAGCGTAGCTTTAATTCCTATTACAGGATACCCCGCCAGCACACCGCTGCTAAGACCATCCTTTACCCCCCTTTCCACGCCGGAAATGTATTGTTTCGGCACCTCATCGGCAGGCGCATCATTGTAAAACTCAATCTCCCGGCTCAAATGACCGTCCTCCGTGAGCAGCGGCTCAACCGTCAAAATCACGTGGCCATACTGGCCGTGACCGCCCCTTTGGCGAATAAATTTACCCTCCGCCTCGGCTGATTTGGTAATCGCTTCTTTATAGGCAACCTTCGGCTTGCCGACCCTGACGTGAACTCCTCTGTCTCTAATCAACTTGTGCTGCAGTATCTCCAGATGCAGCTCGCCCATTCCGCTTATAATTGTCTGGCCTGTCTCGGCATCGACTTTGTATTCAAAGGTCGGGTCTTCCCGCTTCAGGCCCGCCAGGGCATCCGCCAGCTTAGATGTTTCGGTGCCCGTTTTGGGTTCGATGGACATACTCATAACCACTTCAGGGAATGTAATACTCGGCAGACTGACGGGGTGCCTGGTGTCGCAAATCGTATCGCCTGTAAGTGTTTCTCTCAGTCCGACGACAGCAACAATATCGCCGGCGCAGGCCAGGTCCAGGTTTTTACGCTCGTCGGCGTGCATCTCAAATATCCGGGTGATATTCTCGCGTTTGCTGCGATTCACATTCAAGACCCTTGTGCCGGACTTCAATGTCCCCTGGTAAATCCTTAAAAAATACAAATCGCCGTGCATATCAGCGGTAATCTTAAACGCAAGAGCAACCAGGCTTGCTTTCGGGTCGCATTTAACCGGTATTTTTTTATCTTTATCAGCCGGCTTATGCCCGATTATATCAGGTTTGTCTATTGGGGACGGCAGATAATCCACGATGCCGTCGAGCAGTCTTTGCACGCCTATATACTTCAGGGCTGCGCCGACAAATACCGGCTGAAGCTTGTTGTTTAAGGTTGCTTTTCTGATGGTGCGATTGAGTATTTTAATATCGACCGGTCTGTCGTGGACATAAGCATCCATCACTTTTTCATCGTATTCGGCGACAAGCTCAATCATTCGTTTTCTGTGCTGCTCAGCGGACTGGCGAAGCTCGGCGGGGATATCGGTTTCCTCGAAAACCGCTCCTAATTCTTCTACCTCATAAAAAACGGCCTTCATCTTTATAAGGTCTATTATCCCTCTGAAAGAGCTTTCCGCGCCGATGGGAAGCTGCAGGCAAAGAGGATTTGCCGACAGTTTATCACGAATGCTCTTGACCGTCATTTCGAAATCAGCGCCGGTTTTGTCCATTTTGTTCACAAAGAAAAGACAGGGCAGGCCGTATTTTTGTCCTTGTCTCCAGACGGTTTCACTCTGCGCCTGGACGCCTTCGCTTGCATCGAAGACGGCTACCGCACCGTCGAGAACGCGCAGCGACCGTTCGACCTCGGCGGTAAAGTCAATGTGTCCCGGCGTATCGATAAGATTAATTTCGGAGCCTCTCCAGGGACATTTCGTTGCTGCAGAGGTTATGGTAATACCTCTTTTTTGCTCCTCTTCCATATAGTCCATAACGGCGGTGCCGTCGTGCACCTCCCCCATTTTGTAGGTTTTGCCGGCATAATAGAGTATGCGCTCGGTGACGGTGGTCTTACCGGCATCGATATGAGCTATAATCCCGATGTTGCGTATATTTTCCATAGCATTCAGCACACAGCGTATAAATAATAGTAAAAAAATAGCGTATAGCAAAAAATCATACGCTATACGCTATATACCGTACGCCGTAAGATTACCAGGCAAAATGAGCAAATGCCTTATTTGCCTCGGCCATTTTGTGCACATTTTCACGCATAGTCATTGCGCCGCCGTGCCTGTTATATGCGTCAATCAATTCAGCGGCCAGACGCTGACTCATAGACGTGCCTTTCTTGGTCCTGGCTGATTGTATTATCCAGCGAAAAGCAAGCGACTGCTGGCGCTTGGAGTTTACCTGCATCGGAATCTGATAACTGGCGCCGCCGACTCGTTTGCTGCGGACCTCCAGCAGCGGCTTGACATTATTAATGGCGGCCTCGAACAGCTCAAGAGGGCCGACGTCTTTGACCTTCTGAGACATAATGTTCATAGCGTCATAAAAGGCCTTCTGTGTAATATTTTTCTTGCCGTCATACATCAGACAGTTGATAAACTTTGAGACAAGCTTGCTGTTATACACCGGGTCCGGTTTTAATTGTTGATTTGAAGCAGTAAACTTTTTCGCCATACTTGATTCTCGATTCTATATTCTCGATACTCGATTCCCGATACTTTTCTTTCACGAGCATCGGGCATTCCATTTTCTATTTTGCCATTTTTGCCCCGTATTTGCTTCTGCCCTGGTGCCTGTTGGCAACACCGGCGCAGTCAAGCACGCCTCGGATGATATGATACCGCACGCCGGGTAAATCCCTGACTCTGCCGCCGCGTATCAAAACGGTGCTGTGTTCCTGCAGGTTGTGGTCGATGCCGGGTATGTATGCGGTCACTTCCTTGCCGTTGGTCAGTCTGACACGAGCGATTTTCCGCAGGGCCGAGTTCGGCTTCTTGGGCGTTTGTGTTCTTACAATCAGGCAGACGCCTCTTTGCTGAGGCGAGCCGCTGATTTCTGATACCCTTTTTCGACCTTTTGACTCCGTTCGCGGATGTCTAACTAACTGGTTTATAGTAGGCATAATTCTCCGATAAAATACTTTTCATTCGATTATCCGTTGATTCCCAGGACTTCCTTAATCTTGGATTCTGCTCTTGCTTCTTCGTCTTTAACTTCTTTAATCTCTGCAAACTCTTTCGGCAGCGGCGCTTCAGCAAGGTGTTTGACCTTACATTCCAGATACGGCTTAAAAGCGGTGCCTGCCGGTATCAGATGTCCGAGGACGACGTTTTCTTTCAAGCCGCACAACTCGTCGATTTTACCAGACAAGGAAGCCGCAGTCAAGACCTTGGTAGTTTCCTGGAAGCTGGCTGCTGCGATAAAACTCTCAGACTGCAGGGACGCTTTTGTTATACCCAAAAGCAGGGTCTTGGCGGTTGCGGGCTTCGGTTTCTTGCCCTTGGCTGCCGTGCCGCCGAGAGCTTCTATCTTCTCATTGACGGCGGCAAGCTCATCCCTGCTTAGAACCTGCCCTTCCTTCAAATCGGTGGCATCTCCGACACTGGCAATTTTGATGCTGTTGGCCAGTCTTTCATTCTCCCTTCGGAACGAGAATTTATCGACAATCTCGCCCGGCAGGAACGAACTGTCGCCGACAGAATCAATCTCAATCTTGCGTATCATCTGGGCGCAGATAATTTCAATGTGCTTGTCATTGATATTGACATTCTGCGAGCGGTAAACATTTTGAATCTCCGCAATCAAATATCTCTGCAATGCTTCCTCGCCTTTAATCCTCAGGATGTCGTGGGGGACCAGCGGGCCGTCCGTCAGAGGGTCGCCGGCTTCGGCCATATCGCCCGTGTGAACGTTAAGGTGCCTGTCGCGCGGAATATGGTGTTCCTTTTCCATCCCGGATTCGGAGCGGATTATAACGGTCATCTTGCCTTTGCGCTTATCGCTTCGCAGCTCGACTCGTCCGCTGATTTCAGCCATTGCGGCGGGGTCCTTGGGTTTTCGCGCTTCGAATACCTCGGTGACTCTGGGCAGGCCGCCCGTGATATCCTGCGTCCCGCCGGTCGCCCTGGGCTGATGTGCGAGAAGCTGCCCCGCATGGACCTGCTGGCCCTCAATTACCTCTATTCTGGCTCCCGCAGGCAGATAGTGAACATCAAGAATCTTGCCGCTGGTGTCTTCGATGATAATCTGCGGGTGTGTGTCTCCTTTGTGTTCGATTACGACCGGCTTGCCGAGCTGGCCTTTTCGCTCTTCCTCAAGACGAATAGTTTCGCCTTCTATAACATCCACAAAGCGAATCAGGCCCGACGCCTCCGCCAAGATAGGCGTGCGATGCGGGTCCCATCTGAACAAAAAGACGCCGGCTTTAACCTTCTGGCCGTCTTTGACCGCGACCGTAGCACCATAGGGCACCTTGAACTTGTCAAGCTCTCGCATCTTTTCATCAACGATAGCTATTTCGCCATTGCGTTTAAGAGCAACTGTCTGTTCGGTACCATCGTCTTGCTTAAAGGAAACGGCATTAATATCCCGATACTGTACAATTCCCGTCTGAGTGGCTTTTTGTTCGCGCTCAAGAATAGCTCTGGAGGCTACGCCTCCTGTATGGAATGTCCGCAGGGTCAACTGCGTGCCCGGCTCGCCGATTGACTGTGCGGCGATAATGCCGACCGCCGAACCTTCTTCCACAAGCTCGCTGGTGCTCATATCCCACCCATAGCATTTGGCACAGATGCCAAACGTGCTGTCGCAGGTCAGAGGGCTTCTGACCCTGATGGCATCAAGCCCCAATGCCTCCACTTTCGCCGCCCCGCCGGGTGTGATAACCTCGTTCTCACGAACAATCATCTCGTCGGTAATCGGGTTGCGGATATTGTCCCTGGCGGTCCTGCCGATAATAAGCTGAGAAAGCGGCATATCAACCTGCTCGCCTCTGCTGACCGTGCTTTTGGTAATACCCTGCAAAGTTCCACAGTCCCGCTCAGTAATAACTAAATTTTGCGCAACGTCGATAAGTTTACGTGTAAGATAGCCTGAATTTGCGGTTTTAAGTGCGGTATCGGCCAGGCCCTTGCGAGCGCCATGCGTAGAACTGAAATACTCAAGAACAGTCATTCCCTCGCGGAAGTTCGACTTGATTGGCGTCTCGATGATCTCGCCACTGGGTTTAGCCATTAGTGCCCTCATCCCTGCAAGCTGCTGAATCTGGTCAACGCTGCCCCTTGCGCCGGAATCGGTCATCAGGTATATCGGGTTAAGATACGGAGAGCCGTCCTCCTTGGTATCTTCTTTAAGGGCACGCATCATCTCATTAGTAACTGCCACGCGGGCATGCGTCCAGGCATCAATGACCTGGTTATATCTTTCCCCTTCTGTTAAAACGCCGTTCTTGTAGTTAGCGTGGATTTTGCCGACTTTCTTCTCCGTCTCATCGATGATTTCACGCTTCTTGCCGGGAATTTTCAGGTCGGTAAGGCCGAAGCTCAGGCCCGCAAGCGTGGCATATCTAAACCCTAAATCTTTTATCCTGTCAAGCAAATCGATTGTTTCGGCGCTGCCGGCCAGTTCGAAGCAGTCACTAATCACGCGGCTCAATTTCCCTTGAGGCATGCTCATATTGTAAAACGGCATCTCATCGGCAAGTATATCGTTGAATATACAGCGTCCGACAGTTGTCTCTACCACCTGGGTGGGCAGTCGGCCGGCTGAAGTTTCCACCAGTGTACTTTTTAACCATTTCGGCGGTTCGGCGTCCGATTGTTTTATCGGCTTGTTGATTCTGACCTTAATCCTCGCATGCAGGGTGACTTTGCCTTCTTCATATGCCATTATCGCCTCGAAAGTGTCGCGAAATACCATTCCCTCGCCTTTCTCACCGGCGCACATACAGGTCAAATAATAATTGCCCATTACCATATCCTGGGAAGGTCCGACCATCGGGGCACCATTGGCCGGCGAGAAAATATTGTTGACCGGCATCATCAGGGTATAACTTTCGGCCTGCGCTTCAATACTCAAAGGCAAATGCACCGCCATCTGGTCGCCGTCAAAGTCGGCATTGAAGCCCTTGCAGGCTAATGGGTGCAGCATTATGGCATTGCCCTCTACGAGAATGGGCTCGAATGCCTGAACGCCCATCCGGTGAAGGGTAGGCGCACGGTTGAGCAAAACCGGATGTTGACGAATGACTTCTTCGAGGATGTCCCAGACGCGCTCGTCACGCCGCTCAATTATCCTTTTGGCGCTTTTAATCGTATCGGCCAGACCATGCTGTTTTAGCTTCCGAATAATGAACGGCTGATAAAGCTCCAAAGCTATCTTCTTCGGCAGTCCGCACTGATACAGTTTTAAATTAGGCCCGACCACTATCACCGAGCGGGCAGAGTAGTCCACTCGCTTGCCGAGCAGGTTCTCGCGGAACCTGCCCTGCTTGCCTTTAATCATATCGGTAAGACTCTTGAGCGGCCGGTTATTGCTGCCCAGGACGGGCCTGCGGCAGCGATTATTATCCATCAGCGAATCAACCGCCTGCTGCAGCATCCTCTTCTCGTTGCGGATAATCACCTCCGGCGCATTGAGGTCTATGAGCTTCTTGAGGCGGTTATTCCGATTGATAATTCGCCTGTAAAGGTCATTGAGGTCGCTGGTGGCAAAGTTGCCGCTCTCAAGAAGAACCAGCGGACGCAAATCAGGCGGGATAACGGGAATAACATCAAGAACCATCCACTCGGGTTTATTATTGCTGTTTTTAATCGCATCGACAGTCTTCAGGCGCTTTGTCAGGTCTCTGATTCTCTGGGTGCTGTTAGACTTGGCTATGGCAGCCCTCAAGTCGGCGCTAAGGACATCGAGGTTAAGATTGGCCAACAGGGCCTTAATGGCTTCGGCGCCCATCACTGCCTTGAAGGCGTTACTGTATTTGTTGACTGCTTCGCGGAACTCTTCTTCGCTCAGGAGCTGGCCCAGTTTTAATGGGGTTTGACCGGGGTCGGTAACGGCATAGTCCTGGAAATAAATTATCTTCTCGAGGTCGATGCTTTTCATCGCCAGCAGGGTGCCGAGATGATTTGGTATGGCCTTGAAAAACCATATATGGGCGACCGGCGCCGCAAGGTTAATGTGGCCCATTCGCTTGCGGCGAACCCGGCTGTGCGTCACCTTGACGCCGCAGCGGTCGCAGATTATTCCCTTGAACTTCGTGCCTTTGTATTTGCCGCAGGCGCATTCCCAGTCTCTCTCCGGACCGAAGATTCGCTCGCAGAACAAGCCGTCCCGCTCAGGGCGATAGGTGCGATAGTTAATGGTTTCGGGCTTGCGCACCTCGCCGAATGACCAACTGCGAATATCGTTGGGACTTGCCAGCGAAATCTTGACCGAACCGTAATCATTAATCCTATCGTAAATACTTCCTAACATTTATGGCTAACTCCTTACTTTGTAATTCTATCCCGAAGTCTCGGGATGTCCCGAAGTGTCGGGATGCCGACTCTTCGGCACCCGACACTTCGGCATAAGGACACAAATCCTAACGGCCTGCGCCGCCCTGCTCCATATTAGAAAGTGGCGCTTCCGAGCCGCCTCTTTTCAGGCTGAATATTCAGCCCAAGGCCCCTTATTTCGTTGCACAAAACGTCAAACGAAAGCGGCGTGCCTGCTTCGAGTCTGTTCTGTCCCTTGACCATTGATTCATAAATCTTCGTTCGGCCCTCAACGTCGTCGCTCTTGACGGTCAGCATTTCCTGCAGCGCATAAGCCGCTCCGTAGCCTTCGAGGGCCCAGACTTCCATTTCGCCGAACCGCTGTCCGCCTGTCCTGGCCTTGCCGCCTAACGGCTGCTGCGTAATCAAACTATACGGACCCGTCGCCCTGGCGTGAATCTTATCATCAACAAGATGGTGCAGTTTCATCATATATATGTATCCTATGGTGCCGGTCTGGTCGAACGGCTCACCCGTCCTTCCATCGTACAATTGAGTCTTCAGCGACTTGGGAACGTTCACGAAAAGCTCATCAGCAGGCGGTACCTGTTTTTCAAATTGGGAAACTATTTTTTCAAATTCGGGCTGTTTTTCGCTAATACTCATCAAAAGACTGTCATCATTTTGATTGTAATGGCTCACCATCCTGCCATTTATCCCGTCTTTACGGTCATAAGCTATTCCGACACATCCCAAACCAACAGATTTGGTTTTAACATCTCTGAAGAAATAAATGCCAGATTGATCCTTTGGAGCATCTTTCGGATCTCTAAACCATTCCTTTTTATCACGTATAGATTTCAAAGATTTGGCAAATATTTCTTTCTCGTAGTTCGAAGCCTCTTTCTCAAAAGTTTCCTTAAAAGCTTCGACATCTTCAATTTTTACACTCCTTTTGTTGAATTCCGGCACATGAATTTTTTCAGAACATGGAAACTCTAACATTAATCTTTCTTCTATGCGCCCTAACTCTTTGCGAGATATTTTATCTGTTGCTACTGTTACGTATTGGAATTCAAGAGTTTCTCTTAGAAATTCTTTTGCATCTTCAATAGAAGTAACCTTTTTAGAAATCACTTTTTTGCCGTCCAACTCATCCATCCGCCGCTTTATCAGTTCATTTGCCTCTTCGGTCAACTCCATGATGTCGTCTTCAGTAGCACCATCAAAAACCGGCGTGATGGCCTGGAAGCCCAGGATTTTTGCCACCCAGCCGAGATGCGTTTCCAGAATCTGGCCGACATTCATTCGGCTCGGAACGCCCAGAGGATTCAGTAACATATCCAGAGGCGTGCCATCCTCCAAAAACGGCATATCCTCCTCCGGCATAATCTTGGCAATAACACCTTTGTTGCCGTGCCGGCCGGCTATCTTATCGCCGATTGCCAGCGTTCTTTTGGTCGCAACATAAACCTTTACCATCTCCAGCACGCCGCTCGGCAGCTCGTCGCCGTGCTTCAAACTCTCGACGCCGCAGGTTTTCTCTTCTTTAATCTCGGTGATTTTGCTGCGGAATTTATCAACGATTTTCTGAACGTCATCACGGGCGGAGGCGGGCTTGACCCATTTAATGTCGAAGTTTTCCACCTGCTCATAAATTACATCGTCATCAACGCTCGCTCCTACCTTCTGCCGGGTGGAAGGGTCAATGATGGTGACATCGTACTTGCTGTAGATGGCCTCCATCATTTGCCTGAAAACGGTGCATTCTTTGGCTCGCATCTGTTTTTCAAATTGTTTAATCTGCTCCCTGACGGCCTTTTTTTGTTCATCGCCTCCTGCGCCGTGCCTGGTGAACTGTTCGGCCTTTATAACGACTCCCTCACAGCCGCTCGGCAGTTCAAGCGAGTCGTTTTTGACATCTTCGCCGGCCCTGCCGAATATGGCGTGCAGCAGCTTTTCTTCGGGCGTCAGTTCCGTCTTGCTTTTGGGAACTACTTTGCCTACCAGAATATCATCGGGGAACACCCTTGTTCCTTCGCGGACCACCCCTCGCTCGTCAAGGTTTCGTAGCGCCCTTTCGCTGACATTGGGAATGTCGCGGGTAAATTCTTCTCTGCCGAGGCGCGTCTCGCGAACCTCCGCCGTAAATTCGTCGATGTGAATGCTCGTGAAACTATCGTTCTTAACAAACTTTTCGCTTACAATAATTGCATCCTCAAAATTAAAACCATCGAAAGAAACAAAGCCGACAAGGACATTTTTACCGAGCGCCAATACGCCGTTGAACGTGCCGCCGCCGTCGGCAATAACCTGGCCTTTGGCGACCTTTTCGCCGAGCTTCACCACGGGCTTCTGATTAAGGCATGTCCTTTCATTCAAACCGGTAAACTTATCAAGTTTATATTCATCCGTGTGGTCAATGACTATCCTGGTGGCATCCACATCTGTGACGATGCCGCCGTTCTCGGCCCGGACGACCATACTTGAGTTTTTTCCGACCACCTCTTCCACGCCGGTGCCGACCAGTGCCTGCTCAGCCACCAGCAGTGGGACGGCCTGTCGCTGCATATTCGAGCCCATCAACGCACGGTTCGCATCATCGTGCTCAAGGAACGGTATGAGCGCCGCAGAAATGCCGACAATCTGTTTGGACGAGACATCCACGTATTCAACCTCTTCGCTGGGAACCTGGGTCAGCTCGCCGCCTTTCATAGCTAACACCATACCCTTTTGAATTTCGCCTGTCCGCTGGTCAACCGTAGCCGGCGCCGCAATCACGGCCTTCATATCCTCATCGGCACGCAGATACTTAACCTCGTCGGTGACTTTACCCTTTTTTACTTTGCGATACGGCGTCAGCAGAAAACCATACTCATCAATCGTTGCGAATACCGCCAGCGATGAAATCAGGCCGATGTTTGTTCCTTCGGGCGTTTCAATCGGACAGATTCTCCCATAATGGCTGATATGAACGTCGCGAACTTCAAAACCCGCACGCCTTCTGTTCAGGCCGCCGGGGCCAAGCGCCGACAGGCGCCTTTCATGCGTCAACTGGCTCAGGGCGTTGGTCTGGTCAACAATCTGGCTCAGCTCGCCGCGACCGAAAAAGTGGTTGATACTGCTGGATACGCTCTTGGAATTAACCAGGTCCGTTATCCGCATGGGCTCTTCGACATCCCTCCTTACGCTCATTCGCTCCTGGACGGTCTTGCGAAGTTTGAGCAGCCCTTTTCTGATTTCGTCGGCCGCCAGCTCATCTATGGTTCGCAGTCTCCTGTTGCCGAGATGGTCGATATCATCGACCTCCGCCTTTTCCCCGCTGACAGAAGTAATGTCGGGATTGCGCAAAGCCATTATATATTTCATTGTATTAAGGAAGTCTTCGGGCCGCAGGGTCATTTCCCCTTCATCCACCGACTGCCCGAACTTGCGGTTCAATCTGAATCTGCCGACGCTGCCCAGCCGATAGCGGTTGGCGTCGAAAAATTTCTCATCGAAGAACGCCTTTGCCTTTTTCTCGTTGGGCGGATTGCCGGGCCTTAACCTCATATAAAACTTCAGCATCGCCTGCTCGCTGCTCTGGCAGTCATCCTCCGCAAGGGTGTTCAAAATGAGCGCATCTCGTACCTCTTCGATAACTTCGACCTTTTTGACGGAGCTTTGTTGTATTAAAGAAACCTTGTCGCCAATCTGGTGTGCGGCTTTTACTATGATTTCGCCGGTCTTGACGTCAACAATCGGCCCGACTGTCCACGTATCAGAAGTCAATTGAGCGGTCGGGACGGCCTTCGTCGGATAAAACAGCCGAAGGATTTGTTCGGTCGTGCCGCAGTTCGGGTCCATCGCACGCAAAAAAATGGTCGCCGGTATCTTGCTGGACTGGTCAATCTTGACAACCAGCGTATCTCTTCTGGTCACCCCTATTTCTATCCAGCTTCCCCTTTCGGGAATGATTCTGCCGCCGTGCAATACCCTGTCGCCTTCCTTGCTTTCGATAAGAAAATCGACGCCGGGGCTTCGATGAAGCTGGCTGACAATAACTCGCTCGGCGCCGTTAATGATAAATTCCCCGCCGCCTATCATAACGGGCATCTCGCCTATATATATTGACTGCTCGGTCAGATCTTCGCCGTCTTTGCCGTGTAATCTGCAGCAGATTTTCAGCGGGTACGCATAAGTCAGCCGAAGCTGCCTGCACACCTGCGGCGTATAACGCGGCTTTTCCAGCTCGTAGTAAAGATATTTCAAACTCATCGTTTTGTCATAATTCACGATGGGAAATATCTCGCGAAACAGACCCTCGAGCCCGATGTTCTGTCTTCTGGTCGGCGCCACGTCTTTTTGCAGAAATCGCTCGTAACTTTTTCTCTGCACCGCTACCAGGTCGGGAATCTCGATAATATCGCCGACCCTGCCAAAATTACGAACGTTTTGTAAGCTCATTTGTCACTCCCATAATAGCTCATAGCCGATAGCTCGCAGCTCATCCTTTGGGCTATCAGCTAACAACTATAAGCCAATTCTGTCTTCTGTTCTCTGTCTTCTGTTTTTCTGTCGCAGGTCAGGTTAATTCAACGACCGCACCCGCTGACTCAAGCTGCTTTTTGGCGGCCTCGGCTTCTTCTTTACTTACACCTTCCTTGACCGACTTGGGAGCGCCCTCCACAAGGTCTTTGGCCTCTTTCAATCCCAGGGCCGTCAAAGCCCTTACTTCCTTTATAACCTGGATCTTCTTGTCGCCAACCGCTTTTAGAATTACATTAAAGCTGGTCTTTTCCTCCGCTGCTGCGGCCTGTTCGCCGCCCGCTGCGGCAGGCCCGGCAATCATAACAGCCCCGCCGGCGGCCGGCTCGATACCATATTCATCCTTCAGATAATCGCCAAGCTCCTTGGCCTGCATCAATGTCAGGCTGACTATCTTGTCGCCGAGCTTCTTGATATCGCTGCTCCACTTCTTTGTCTGTTTGCCCTCAGCTGATTTTTCTTCTTCCTTCGTCTCTTTGGTTTCCTTTACTTCTTCGCTCATCTCTGTTAACTCCTGTCTATTAACGCCTGATGGTAGCCGAAACTACGCCGTTCCGTTTGACCCGTTACAGGGGCAGCCACACAGGCAATCTGCAATGTTCAATGTTCTTTTTTTATATCCGCCCTTGTCAGCAACTGTTTTCAAGCCGCTTGCTTCTCCTGCTTTTCTATAATGGTCTTTAAGCAGCCCGCAATAATACTGCCGGCAGAACTTAATATGCCGGCCAATCTCGCCGCCGGCGATTGCACAAGGGTAATCAATTCGCCGCGCAACTGTGCTAACGACGGCATCTTCGAAATCCCTTTTGCCGCAGCGGCATTAAGTACCGAACCCTCAAGAAAAGCCCCCTTTATTTCTATCGCCTGCACCTTCTTGCACCACTCAACCAGCTCCTTTGCGACATCGACTATGCTGTCGCCGCCGTAAACAATTGCGCACGGGCCGGTAAACAGCGGCAATGCCCCCTCCATTTGACAGCCCTGCAGCGCCTTCTTGAACAGCGAGTTTTTCACTACCTGCAGTTTGATGCCTTTCTTCTTAAGCTCGCCGCGCATCAGGTTATTGTTAACGCCGCCGACACCCATAGTGCTGACAACCAGAAAATCCCTGATGCCTTCCTCGCTGATTTTCTTCGCCAGTTCCGCCTTAAGTAATCCTTTTACATATCTGCTCATCTTTTCCGCCTTCAATCCTCAATACTTTTTCGCACCGTGGCACGGGCATCCTGCCCGTGATTATCACGGAGAACAAACAATTCCTAAACAATGACCATTATGCCCGGGCTCATCGCTGCGGATATGCACATCTTCTTGATATACGTGCCTTTTGACGTTGTCGGCTTTACCTTTTTGATATACGAGACAAAGGCCTCGATGTTTTCGATTAGTTTCTGGGCCTCGAAGCTGCACTTGCCGACCACAACGTGAACATTGCCGCCGGCATCATTCTTAAACTCTATCTTGCCCGCCGCAAATTCCGCTACCGTAACCGCAATATTAGCGGCTATCGTGCCGTTTTTCGGCGAAGGCATCTTCCCCTGCGGCCCGAGAACCCGGCCGAGTTTGCCAACCTTGCCCATTACCTTCGGCGAGGCGACCGCCACATCGAAATCCGACCACCCTTCATTTATCTTTTTTATCAGCTCATCGCACCCTGCCTCAACGGCGCCGGCGGCACGCGCCGCCTCGACGTCGGAGTCCTCGCAAAAAGCAATGACCTTCTTATGCCTGCCTATCCCGTGCGGCAAAGATATAGAGCCGCGTACCAACTGGTCGGCCTGCTTGGGGTCGATGCCAAGATGCAGCACACACTCTATGCTCTGGTCAAACTTGGTGGAACCGAACGATTTGACCTTCTCTACCGCCTCAACCACGCTCACGGGCGCCTCGCTCACCTGCTGCGCCTCTTTCTTGTATCTCTTGCCTCTAAATCTCATATAGTATATCCCTTAATCTGGTCACACATTCAGATTAGTGTCTTGTGAACCGCTGGTGAGCCCAGTCGAACCATCAGAAGACTTGTCCTCCGTAGCTTTAGCGAAGGAGGATACGATTTCTATACCCATACTGCGGGCGGTGCCTTCGATTATCTTCTGGGCCCCTTCCAGATCATAGGCATTCAGGTCCTTCAGCTTGGTCTGGGCTATCTTTCGCAGTTGCTCAGTCGTCACCTTGCCGACCTTTTCCTTGTTGGGGGTGCCGCTTCCCTTCGCAACTTCAGCGGCCTGCTTCAATAGAACTGCCGCCGGCGGACTCTTAACCTCGAAGGTGAAACTCTTGTCCTTATAGACGGTTATTACAACCGGCACAGTTGTCCCCTGAAGGTCCTTTGTCCGTTCGTTAAACTGCGAAACGAACTGGCCGATATTCACCCCATGCTGACCCAGCGCAGGCCCTATCGGCGGGGCCGGCGTCGCCTGTCCGCCGGACGCCTGAAGCTTGATTATTTTCACGATTTCCTTAGCCATCTGTTATCTCTGACTCTCTTTTCTTATACAGCTCATTTACTGCTTTTCGATTTGCCAATACTCTATATCTAATGGCGTGCTGCGCCCGAATATCTCTACTATCACCCTGACTATCCCACGCTCGGAGTCAATCGAATCAACCGTCCCTTCGAAATTCTCGAAAGCGCCTTCCCTGATTTTTATCATATCGCCTTTGGCGAACTCAACCTTGATGCTTGGCACCGCATCCGGCTTTTCCGCCTCCAGAAGCATCTTCGCCGCATCCGTATCACGCATCGGGGTTGGAACCCCTTCGGTGCCGATAAAATCGCCTACCCCCGAAGTCTCCTTGATTGCAAACCATGCCCTTTCGTTGACTCGCCTGTCCTCGGTCGTCTCCATCTCCATAAAAACATAACCCGGGTAAAGCTTCCGCTTATGAACCGTCTGCTTATGGCCGCGTATCCGCTTGACCTGCTCGACAGGGACCTCTATCTTGCCGATAATATCGCCAAGGTTCTCCATCTGAACCTTCTGCACGAGAGCTTCTTTAACCTGCTCTTCCCTGTTTGCCGCGACTCGTAAGACATACCACTGCATACAAATACCTACAATCCAAGGGTCAAAAAAAGTCTCCTGTTAATGTCTGATACTTAGCTTTCCTTTTCCTCTCCACTTCCTGCCTCATCTGCACGCACCGGCCCAAATCCTACCCGAGCAGCCACATAAAGAACAGCTTAAAGCTGATGTCTGTAATCCCGAGAAGCACAGCCATTACAAGCACCACCAAGATAACAATAAATGTTGAAACAGCTATCTCCTTTCTGCTCGACCAGCTGACCTTTTTCATCTCGCCTTCTGCTGATATCATAAAGTCCGCAACAGATATCTTGTTTAACAGCCAGAAAATCAGAAAACCGGCGACAGCAAACAGCCCCGCAGGAACCATTGTTTTTAACCACGGCCCGAGGTTGGTATCCTCTAACATCGTGTAAACCTGCAGGCAGCCCATCCCGACAACTATGGCTGCGCCAAAAGCGGTGCACAGTCTTGTGTATTTGCCCTGTCCTTTTTTATAAATATCTAACGCCACTTTTACGCCTTCTTATTATCTCCGGCATTCCTGATGTCCTTCGACGGGCGGTTCGACTACACTCACCACAGGCGGTCCTACCGGAAAAAACAGGCCAGGAGGGAATCGGACCCCCAACCTTCGGTTTTGGAGACCGACGCTCTGCCAATTGAGCTACTGGCCTATTTACCCAGCACCTATTTTGAGAATCGACCTTCAAGGTATTATATAGACTGGCCTTACATTACAACCTCGACAATACACACCCGTTAAACCTTAAAATAGGTGCTGGGTTTATTTTCGCCGTAATTTATGAACCGTATGCTTTCGCTCGTTTCTACAAAACTTCTTCAGCTCTAATTTCGGAGAACCCTCTGCCACGCTGACGCTGGTGCGATAGTTCCTGCTGCCGCACTCTTTGCATTCCAGCCAGACATATTCCCTTTTGCTTTTCTTCTTAGCCACTGCACTTATGCTCTAATTTGGTAATTGGTAATTAGTAATTGGTAATTCTGTCTTCTGTCCGTGGCACGGGCTTCCAGCCCGTGTGCTGTCTTCTGTCCGTGGCACGGGCTTCCAGCCCGTGTGCTGTCTTCTGTCCGTGGCACGGGCTTCCAGCCCGTGTGCTGTCTTCTGTCTTCCGTTCATTCAAGTATCTTCGTCACCACGCCGGCGCCGACGGTTCTGCCGCCCTCGCGAATGGCAAAGCGAAGACCTTCCTCCATCGCTATCGGTGAAATAATCTCCACTTCCATCGTTATATTATCGCCCGGCATACACATCTCTGCGCTTTTGCCTTCGCGGCTCTTTAACGCTGTTACGCCGCCGGTAACGTCCGTTGTCCTGAAATAAAACTGCGGCTTGTAGCCCGGGAAAAACGGCGTATGACGCCCGCCTTCTTCCTTCGTAAGGACATACACCTCGGCGTCAAACTTCGTATGAGGCGTAATGGAGCCGGGCGCCGCTATGACCTGTCCCCTTTCCAAATCCTTCTTTTCTATGCCGCGCAAAAGAACCCCGATATTATCGCCGGCCTGGCCTTCGTTCAGCGTCTTGTTAAACATCTCCACGCCGGTCACGACCGTCTTGCGCGTCTCTTTTGAAAGGCCGACAATTTCAATCTCCTCGCCCACACGCACTTTGCCCCTGTCAACCCTGCCGGTACCTACGGTGCCTCGGCCTTTAATGCTGAATACATCTTCAACCGGCATAAGGAACGGCTTGTCAACTTCTCGCTGTGGAATCGGGATATACTCATCCATCGCCTTGAGCAGCTCCTCGAGCGGCTTACACTCAGGGTCATCGAGGCTTTCCGCTCTCATCGCTTTTAGAGCGCATCCGCGGATTATCGGCGTAGTATCGCCCGGAAACTCGTACTTATTCAGAAGGTCGCGAATTTCCATCTCCACCAGGTCCAGCAGTTCAGGGTCGTCAACCATATCCACTTTGTTAAGGAAAACAATTACTTTCGGCACGTTAACCTGTCGGGCCAAAAGAATATGCTCCCGCGTCTGCGGCATCGGGCCGTCATAAGCGCTCACCACTAATATCGCTCCATCCATCTGGGCGGCGCCCGTAATCATATTCTTTACGTAGTCAGCATGCCCGGGACAGTCAATGTGGGCATAGTGCCTGTTTTCCGTCACGTACTCCACGTGCGCCGTCGAAATCGTCAATATCTTCGTCTCATCACGTCGGCCGTGCGCCTCTGACGCCTTGGCTATCTCATCATAAGTCTTAAACTTTGACAACCCTTTCAGGTCCATCACCTTCGTCATCGCAGAAGTCAAAGTCGTTTTCCCGTGGTCAACGTGCCCGATTGTTCCAACGTTCACGTGTGGTTTTGTCCGTTCAAATACCGCCTTAGCCATTTTATTTAAACCTCCATTCTCTATTCTTATCTTTTCAACTCTGCGGTCTCCGCGTTCTCTGCGGTAAAAACTCCTGTCTTTTATTCTCTAATTCTCTAATTCACTATTCTTATCTTTTCAACTCTGCGGTCTCCGCGTTCTCTGCGGTAAAAACTCCTGTTTTATGAGCTGCTGATGGGACTTGGACCCATGACCTCGTCCTTACCAAGGACGCGCTCTACCAACTGAGCTACAGCAGCTTAATCTAATGTAAAAATCAAAGAACAAAACGTAAAATTAAGAAAGTCGTTGCCCATTAGGGGCAACTCCGCCATTTTTATTTTTTATATTTAATTTTTGATATTTATTCGGGATAAAACCAGAATTCTATACAAACAGGTGCGCAAGTGCAAACAGAAAAATTAAAAAAACGCAAAAAAAATACTATTTTCTACAAAACCGGCATTTTTACCCAAAATTAGACGGTTATATAAAAAAAGCAAAGGGGCAGGTGCGAAACCGCCTGCCCCCGTGCCTTCCCAAAGCACCACGCCCAACGTCTTATCTCAATATCGCCGCACTACAACACGGTCAAACGTCTTTTTTAAATCCTCTCCGCATAACATCTCATAAAAAAAAGACCTGTCTTTCGTCCTGCCTAACTGCGTTATCACGTCATTAATCCCAAAATAACCCTTCCCCTTCTTGGCCTTGCCGCAGCAGAGCTTATGCAGCAGGCAATCCGCATTACACACCCGGCTGCACCGCTCAATCACGTCCCATATATTCCACTTATAAATCTTTTGCCCCTTCTTCTCGGCATTTGTTAAAAGCCTTTTCATAAGACCATAAGACAAATGCATCGTGCTGATTACCTCGAACGCCGCAATATATCCGTTGCTGCTCATCGTGGAGTATTGAGCAGCCTCGTAAACCCTGTCCTTGAACAATTCCACTTCGTCACATCGCAGTTTGTGAACGTGCTGACCACGAACGGATGTCTCCGCCTGTATGAGAACCTCGACCATAGCCCCGTTCTTAAAAATCGTTTTTTTCCGAGGCCAGGTCTTTATATCTTTAATGGTTTGCTCGTATCCTAAATGTATGAACTTCTCGAAATACTCGTATAACCTGCCCGCCTGCTCGCCCGTCCCGCTTAATATCCTTATCTGAATATTCGGCTTGAATATAGTGTCAAGAACTGTCGCTATCGCCGCCGATTGCGTCTTGCCACCGCCCCTGTTCGCCCAGACTATCGCGTCCGCCGATACCCTCGGCTTCTTTAGAAAATCCGCATTGAAAGTGTCCCAGATATAATCCATCGCGCTGCTGTGTCCGTCCGTCACAACGTAATCAGGAACCTCAACTCCGAAAAAATACCTGATGTAATCCCGAAGGTGTCCCCTTGACCTCGGCAAGACAAATCTTAAATCCTCTGTTAATCGCTCAATCTTCTTCATTGGCCTGAACTGCCCCCGCCTGCGGTGAGCTTGCCATTATCCGCAATAACTCCGCCGCCTTCTGATGCTCAATGCTCGTGGCACGGACATCTTGCCCGTGCTCGCCTTCTTTCCCCTCTAAAACTACCTTTATATTCAAAATATCTAAACACGCCTGTCTTGCCGTCACCTCTTTCTCGCAGGCCATAAGTGCCACTAATTTAGCGGCTGCCGTCTCCTGATAAATCGCTAATATTAGCTGTGCCCGCCGCCTCGTCCTCTTAACTCGTCCGATATACTCCTCTAACCACTCCTTGCTCCGAAACCAACGCTCAAAAAGAGACCTGCTTACCTTCTCTTCTGCTAATATGTCCTTCTCGTCGTCACCGTCAAATAATCTGTCTAACACTTTTAATTGGACTTGTCTCAGCCCCATATTTGCTCCTTTCGCTTATCCCTTTTGTATCACGGCCATCTTGGCCGTGTTCGTCACTTTCTACTTGTTCGTCTAATTTCTTCTGCAATTTTTTCGGCAGCTTATACGGCGAAACGCACGCCTTCCTTGCAAGCTCCCTCATAACGCCTAATTCCTCTACTATTGCCTTGAGCCTCCTGCTGACAGTCCCATGGTCAACACCGCATAATTTCGCAATATCAACGCCTGATAAACCCGATTCAAAGTGCATTAAAAACAGGCACTTCTTCGCCGGCGGCAGCAGCCTTGCTAATTCACAACTCTCTGCTATGAATCGCCGCACCGCAATCTTGTGTTTTAGTGCCTCTCCGTCGAGCGCCCCGTATTCCTCGTCTATACGATATTGACTCCTGCCCATTATTTCACCTCCTCTTTTGTCCTTGACCCCCTTATGACCCATCCCATACAAAAAGCAATCGTCACCGCCATAACATACAAAAGGTTTACCCCGCACCAATTTCGAAAATCAACCCCGACCGCCAAAGTATTGCAAAAACTTAAAATTAGTGCGGGGTTTAGTATTATTTTCAGCAGCATTGAAATCTCCATTTCTTAAAACTCAAAACTCAAAACTCAAAACTAACAACTAACCTTCACGCCCCCTCTGCGGAGCTTTGCCGCTAATCCGCTTATGTTCGTCTCTAAATAGCGACAAAGTAACTCCAAATCCTTGATCTCGTTCCGTAACATCATCTCGTTTATCCCGTCGATACTCACCCCCTCGAATCTGTCTATCAGCTTCTCCGCCTCCTTTCGCTCGTTATTGCTCATCCTGTACATATCTGCCGCCCTTTCTGAATCGCCTGGAAAATTCAACCTCGCAAACTCGCCATAAAATAACCTCGCCTTCTCGTCATATGCACGAGCAGCTTCCTCTGTAGTGCCGAAACTCCCAATATAATATCTGCGATTGTTATACGTAATACTCGACTGCCAGCGACTCTTTGTCCCCCACGCTCGTGTCACGCCCCGATACCCGCTCACCCCGACCCTTGCTTGTATTATGCTGTTCCACTGGTTCTGACTTGCCGTCGCAACTCGCAGGTTCGCTCGCCTGTTATCAAGACCGTCCCCGTTTATATGGTCGCCATCCACCCCGTCTTTAAGTCCGAGAATTGACCTGTGCATTAATATCGACACGCGCTCCCCGTTCTCCCTGTGCTCCCTCCTTGCATAAACCTTTATTTTTGATGTCCGCGAAAACATCGGTCGCCAGTTATATCTTGTCACCTCTCCGTAATCTAAAACGTCTATCTTCGCATATAAACCGGCCCCGCTCCCTCCGCGTAACGGTACTAAACAATAATCCTTCTCGAATATTACGCCATCCCCGCCCGTCCTTCGCTTTGTCGGACCGCTTGTCCCCATTTATTTCCCCTTAACTTTAAACCTTACACTTTACACTGTTCAAAAAGCCGGCCGAACTATAGAGGAGCTGAAGTGATGAGGGGCTGTCAGATACTTGTCCGACCGGCTTACAAAAAAAAGAAACGCTGCCTGTCTTTGTCCAACTATACCTCTGTTCTTGCCGCAAGTTTTCTCCTCTGGTCTAATCCAAACGCTATCGCTCCGACCGAAATCAAAGTATTGAGCAGACCTGTCGGGTTGAATGTCCCCGTCTGTCCGAATATCGCCGCTTCCTCGAAGACAAGCCTTTTAATCTCGTCTTGTTTGTCTAATTCGGCAAGCCGCACCTTTGTTTGCCCAATCAGGTAATCCGCCTCTAATTGAAGCTCACCCCGGGTTATTAGTTTGTCCGGGTGCATAATCGACTTGACCTGTGACTGACAGCCGTAAAGCCATACCAAAATACCGACTATGACAACGGCTGCGATAATGTACCAGTGGTTCTCATTACAATAATGCAATAATTTTTTCATTACTTTGTCCCTTTCCCGAGCGCCTGGAATCGTCCGTCTGCTCTTCTTCTCTGGATTTGTTCCGGTCCAACGTTCAACGCTCTCCGCAAATAATCTCCCTCTAAAATCCCGATATACTCCACGGTCCATAGATACGTTACGTTTTCTTGTGAATTTTCCACAACGTTCGCTATCCTGTATTTCGTCCTGCCGCGCGTTCCTTTGACCTCTACCCTGCACCCCGCGGGAAATTTCGCCCCTGCCAAACCTTCAACTAAAAAATATACGTGACTGATGTCTGCAATACTATACCATTCTCTCATAATTGCCCCTTCCTCCCATATCCAAGCTCTTTCTTTAAAATCGTTATAAAAACCGCCGCCGGGTTGTGACACGCTGGTCCCGCCGCCTCTTTCGCATATCCTAAAACACGGTCGAAAATGTCCCTTGTCCATACCCCCAACCTGACCTGGTCCGCTAACCATTGTGCGATATTATGAAATCCCGTCCTGTCTGATTGCGTCTTCGGCGGTATAATTTTTCGCAATTCCGTATCAAACCTCATTATCTCCGCCATCATCGAAACCGTTGTCGCCTTTGGCTCTTCACTATTACCTGCCCGGCATTGAGTATTCGTCTTTTCTCCCAAAGGAGTCGAAGCCATCAAAATCCTCACCTGCTCCCCGACTGTCCGCATTTATTTCCCCTTAACTTTAAACCTTGCACTTTACACTCATAAGGCGAAGCCGTTTCATTTTCGTCCGCTCCCCTTGCAGCTTCACTCTCGCCTGTACCTTCTTCTCTTTCTTATTTCTGTTTTTTCTTTTTGCCACGGTATTTATCTCGTCCACTCTGATAAACTAAATCCCCCATGAAACCTCCGAACTCCCGATAACCCATCCATCCCGCCCTTTTCGCCTGTCTTCTTCTTCGTCTTTTTACCATTTTCTTTCTCTCTTTTACTATCCAAAGATATATATCGTTAGATACATATAAAATTGTTTAATGTTTTTACATATTTTCTTCATTTTTCATATACTTCTTAATATAAGTGTTTACCTCAGAAGACCTTGCATCGTTAAATAATTTTATCAAAAGCTCACTATTTTTCGCCCTCTCTTTCTTATTTCTGTTTTTTCTTTTTGCCACGGTATTTATCTCGTCCACTCTGATAAACTAAATCCCCCATGAAACCTCCGAACTCCCGATAACCCATCCATCCCGCCCTTTTCGCCTGTCTTCTTCTTCGTCTTTTTACCATTTTCTTTCTCTCTTTTACTATCCAAAGATATATATCGTTAGATACATATAAAATTGTTTAATGTTTTTACATATTTTCTTCATTTTTCATATACTTCTTAATATAAGTGTTTACCTCAGAAGACCTTGCGTCATTAAATAATTTTATCAAAAGCGATACTTTATTTCTCGCCCTGAATTTTCGCAGCACAAATCTAACATATTCCTTCGCTGTAGTCAGCGTCACTTCCATCTTCTCCGCAATCTCTTTATCTCTACAGCCGCAGGCGATACATTTCACAACCTGTAATTCACGCAGACCCAGACGATACTTGATTTGTATATACGCCCACTCCCCCGCCTTAATCGGACATTCTTCAGGCCAAAACCCACCCATATCCTTCCTCACCTACCCTAAAATTTATTTTCCCTTTCCTCGAATCGAACTCGAATTAATACTATATTACTTCGAATTCGTATCGAACTCGAATACGAATTCGAAATAACAAACTCCATACCAACTATCAAGAAAAATGCCGGTTTTTTTTATTATTAAAATTCTTCATCACTAAAACAAAGTCTTAGCCCGTCTTCGCAAAGGCTACGTCGTGCAACCACTTTTTCAACTTTTTACCTCTTTTACCAAACGATTCATCGCCCTTTTTACAAGCTCTTGTGCAACTTTTGCACATTATTGAAACAGATAATGCCCATTACTAATCGAATTTAAGGCAAGCTACCCCCGTTTTTTGACTCGCCCCGCACCTCCTCGCCCCGCACCTCCGAGGTGCGGGACGAGGTGCGGGACTCGCCAGAGTCTTTTTTGGGGCCAAAACGCTCATTCCAGCGATTTAATTGTTCCCGCCACATCGGCCTATCCATTGCAACATCTATATTAATAAGGGCTTTCAAAACAGCATTAGGGTCCCGAAGGAACGGGATGCCGATTCCTTCGGCATCGGTCGCAGCGGGCGGTTCGGCAAAATAATTATCGAGCGACAGCACAACAGCATTATCCCGCCCCAAGTCCTTTTCCAGCAGGCAATTACGCACTAACAGGGCCGCTCCTTCGACGTTCGGCCATTTCAAATACACATCTAACAGTTCGGTCAAAATCGCTTCTTTTTCCTGCGGGGTGGTTGCCGCTTCACGCAACATTCCCCAATACTCCGCCGACTTTTCGAATTCACCGCGTTTTTTATATAGAAACGCCAGTTTTCCCCTTACGTTCTTGAGCAGGTCTGTTTTACCCTCGCCCCGCACCTCCGATGCCGAAGGGTCAGGCATCCCGTTGCCGAAGGAATCGGCATCCCGTTCCTTCGGGATCCTTCGGGAGGTGCGGGACTCGCCGACGGCCTTTTGCTCGACTATTTCAAAAAAAGATACCTTTTGCTCATCGGAAAAGCCGGTCCCGAAGTGTCGGGATGTCCCGAATGGGTCCCGAATAGCATCGGGACCCTTCGGCACCTGAAACTTCGGCATTTTTGTGTCCGATGAGTCGAATTTGTCTATCCATCCGGCCAGGGCGACGGCGGCGGAACCTTTGAATATCTTCAGCATTGCCTGCCAGGCCGGTTCGCCCTCGGTGGTTGTTCCTATCTTTTCAGCCAGCCAAACCAAATCATCCTGGCCGCCGACTTCGCCGGCAAGCTCTATCAGTTTTGCCCGCACTACGGCGCTGTTATCGTTAATAAAATCTTTTCTTAACATCTTAAGGGCCCTTGTTTTATCAATATAAACAAGGCCGTTCACCGCCGCTTCTCTGACCAGGTCGGTCTGGTCATACAGGGATTCTTCAAATAAAGGTTTGAAAATCCTGATTGCCTCGGCGCTGTAAACGCTCTTTGCACATAATCCAGCCATTGCGCTGAGCAGTTCTCCTCGCAAGGCGGCATCGGTTTCGGCCTGCCGCTGTTTATATCTTTCCGCAAGCAAGCCAAGATACCTGTTAACCTCCCCCGCAGCCAACCCGTTCTGCTCAAGCAGCTTTTTTATAGCTTCTGCGCCTTTTTGGGCCTTTTTCGGGTCTTTGTCGGAAAGATAACCGGCTGCCAGCTCAAGCGTTTGTTTTCTTATATCAGGACTGACGCTGATTCCCGAATTGGGCAAAAAGGCGTAGTAACATGCTCCGCCGAGCGCCACGAACAACTCCATTCTGACCTCGTCGTCCTGCTCGACCTTGAACTGCCCAAGCAGCTTTTCGGCTGAATTAAGCTCACCCATCAGGGAGAGCAGCTTTGCTGTTTTCAGCCGAATGTTTCTGTCCTGGTCCGAAATCAAACCGACCAAAATGGGCCCAAGCTCAGTGATAGGCAATTCAGACCTGGTGCCGACCCGCCATTGAGAAATCTTATCCAATGCCCACAGCTTCACCGTTACTTCGGAGCCGGTTAACTGTTCCACCAGGAATTTACCCCTGGCCGCATCATTACTGATACCATCATATATTTTATTCAGCGCAGACAGATACCGTTCTTGCCACTGCTCCTTTTCATATTTTAGCTGACGCATCCTGGCTTCCTGGCGAATCAACAAATCTCTAAAGAACTCGTCTCTGCCCCTGCGTTTGAGCTTATTTCTTATTTGCCTGCGGGCTTCAGCATCCCCGCCTACCGGCGTTCCAAGCAATCGCAGGGCACTTTCGGCCTCTGCAGCCACCCGGCTTTCAGGGTCATCGAGCAGGTCTATGAGCTTGAATATTGCCCTCATATCCGGCTGAAGTCTCAAGGCATAAATCGCATTTAATCTAACCTGCACAGGAAGGGATGTATCTGTTATGACATCTTCAAGCCGTTTTGCTACCTGCTCATAATCAAAAATCAACAGGGCTTCGGCAGCCAGTTTGGCGCTGTCATCGGTCTGCGTGCTCAGGATGTCAAAGAGCGGCTGAATAAAGTCTTCTTTATTCATTATAGGTTTTTGCTCCGTCCCGGCCTGACTCAGCGCCCTGCAAACAGCGGTGCGTGCAGCTGCGCTTTCCGATTGTTTCATTGCCTCAAGCAGAATCTTCCTGGCGTCGGGGTCGTCTGTAAACAGAATCACACTGGCAGCATCAAGTCGCACGCGTTCGGTGGAGCCTTTGAACAGAGCATCTCTATTTATTTTCAACTGCGTGCCAAGTTCGGCTTCAGCGGCTGCCTCTCCGCGGGGCAGCCCCGACCTGTCTTTAGCGAAATCGGCCGGGCGGCAGCCAATCAACAGCAGCACTGTCAGCAGCGATGCTCCAATATTATGCAGATATTTCATACTCATTGCGACTGCCTTATAGAAACCGTCATTCGCTGATTCGGCAAAGACTCACTGTTTACGACCCAGCACCTATTTTGAAAATCGACCATCAAAGCATTATATAGACCAACCTTGCCTCGCAACCTTAACAATGCATACTCGTTAATTCTCAAAATAGGTGCTGGGCAAAATTGAATTTTCTATCATAATAACCCCCTGATTGCATCAAAGTCAACTGGCGTTTTTATGGTCTTGGATGAAATTTTCTATGAATCTCCCGCAATCTTTCCTGGTCAACGTGGGTATAAATCTGGGTGGTGGCGATACTGACGTGACCGAGCATTTCCTGGACGCTTCTCAAATCGGCGCCGCCGGCCAGCAGATGCGTTGCGAAACAATGTCTCAATGTATGAACAGTAAGATTTCTCGGCATACCCGCACGAACAGCATATTTTTTGATTATTCGCCAGATTTCAATACGCCCCATCGGACGACCGGTTCGGGAAAGCAGGAAAAAATCCGAACTTTTTTGTTTGGCCAGCTTCGGGCGCAGCTCTGCCAGATACTGTGTCGCAGCACCAATGGCGGTCTTCCCGACCGGAACCACCCGCTCCCTGCTGCCTTTTCCGATGCAGCGTAAATAACCGATGTCCAGATTCAAGTCGGAGCATTTAAGGCCCGCCAGCTCGCTGGCTCTTACTCCCGTAGCATAGAGCATTTCAAGCATTGCCTTATCGCGAAGATAAAATGGCTCGTCAGCACAAGGGGCATCAAGGAGGTTGATAACCTGCTTTTTGCTGCAGACAATCGGCAGTCTCTGCCATATCTTGGGACTTTCAAGAACCGCTAAAAAGTCATCATCGATAAGGTCCGTCAGTCTGGCAAACCGCAGGAACATCCTTATAGCAACAAAGCAGCGTTTAATCGAACTTTCGCTGATGTGGCTCTCACTAAGAACCCGCAGATAATTTTGTATGAGAACCGGTTTTATTTGTTTAAGGCGACTTATTTTTTTTGAGCGGCAATATTCTAAAAAGCCCTTCAAATCGCGCCCGTAGGCCAGGATGGTATTGCCGGAAAGACCACCTTCGACAGTCAAATAGTTTAGAAAATCTCTGACGGCCTGTCCTAAAGGCAGCGAAAGCAACTTTCCCGTAAGGGACGGTATCTGTGCCGACATTGTGATATTCTCTAATACAAGATGTGGTTTTGCATTATAGATGCCCTGATAATATCATATCGGCATTGAAATTGAGACAGCTTTAATCTCAAGCCGCCGCAGGTGAAGATAAAAAAATAGAGCTTGAGTTAAAGCTAACCCGAAAATATAATCAGCCCCTTGGAAGCAAGACGCTGATGCTATCGGATTAAAAAGGTGAATGAATGGACCGGCGACGAACAAACAGAGTTAAATCATTTTATTTTGCATTTTTGGCCTGTGCGGTGTTATTTCTCCTGCCCGGCTGTGCTGAAACACGGCAATTCAAGGCAGTAGAGCAAATTTGCGTTACCGATGCAGACAAGGTCACAGCGATGCAGCAAACAGAAGAAGTCCTCGGTAAAATGCACTTTACCATCGAGAAGTCCGACGTCGAGCAGGGGCTGATAAGGACCCGGCCGCTGGCGGCGGCGCAGGCATTCGAATTCTGGCGCAGCGATAACGTCGGGGCATTCAACAACGCCGAAGCGAACCTGCACAGCATCCGAAGAACCGTAGAAGTGAATGTAAGCCAACAGGCGGAAAAACTTTGCATCGGCTGTAATGTGAAGACCCAAAAACTGAACCTGCCCGAGAGCCAGATCAGCAGCAGCTCACAGGCATACTCAATGTTTTCGAAAAGCTGCCCGTCGATACAGAAGCTCGTTCTTAACCCCACCCAAAAAAGCGGTATGTGCTGGGTGGACCTCGGTCAGGACAACAGGCTCGCTGCGGAGATTTTGAATCGCATCGAAAAGAAGATGCGTCAGCCACGGAAGGAAAAGAGCTTATGACCCATTCGACACTTCGACTCTGCTCAGTATCGATGGTGAGCGGAGTCGAACCATCGACTTTGCTCAAGGTCATCCTGAGCGACTGAAAGGAATCGAAGGATGAGAATATTAGTCTGCGGCGGAGCAGGATACATCGGCAGCAATATGACGGCGATGCTAACCGACGAAGGTCATCAGCCGGCGGTATTCGATAATCTAATTACAGGTCACCGCTCAGCGGTAAAGGGGACCGATTTTGTAAAAGGCGATTTGGCCGACTACAATCTAATTGTCAAGACCCTCAAAAAATACAAGGTCGAAGCGGTGATGCACTTTGCCGCCCTGATTGAAGTGGGCGAATCGGTGCAGGAGCCGCTGAAATACTACCACTATAATCTCTGCAATACGCAGAACCTGCTGTCGGCAATGGAGGCGGCGGGCGTGGATAAATTTGTTTTCAGCAGCACCGCAGCGGTTTACGGCACACCAAAACAGGTGCCAATCACCGAAGATTCGCCGACAGAGCCGATAAATCCTTACGGGGAGACCAAGCTGGCTGTCGAAAGGATGTGTCACCATCAAAGCCGGGCGGGCAAACTTCGATACGCATCGCTGCGATATTTCAACGCCTGCGGGGCCGGAAATAACTGCAGACTCGGCGAAGACCATCGGCCCGAATCACATCTGATTCCGCTGGTCATACAGGCGGCGATGGGAAAACGCAGCGAAATTTCAATCTACGGAACAGATTATCCGACGCCCGATGGAACCTGCATCCGCGATTATATTCACATCGAGGACCTGTGCAGAGCACATCTGCTAGCGCTGAACAAATTAGAAGGGACTGCAGAAAAAAACTGTGAACTGGTCTATAATCTGGGCAACGGCAGGGGCTATTCCGTCAAAGAGGTAATCGAGACGGTCAAAAAGGTGTCGGGCAAAAACTTTAAGGTTGCGATTGTCAGCCGTCGGCCCGGCGATGCACCGGTATTGATGTCGGACGCCACAAAAGCTATGAACGAGCTTGGGTGGAAAGCGCAGGCAACTGACCTTGAAAAAATAATAGAAACGGCGTGGCGGTGGCATAGTGAAAACCCCAACGGCTACCCGGATTAAAAGAAGTGCGCATTGAGATATAATTATAACATAGAAAAAACCAATTTATGGAGGTATCAAAAATGAAACGCAATCTATTGTTATTGAGCATCTGTATCGCATTACTCGCTGCGACGGCGGGCTTTGTAAAATGGCACCGCTGGGCGGTGCACGATATGAACCGTCCGCTGCCGAAGGTTGTTGCGCCGGCTGAAAACGCCGGTCAGCCGCCGGCAGATGCAATCATTCTCTTCGACGGCAAAGACTTGTCTAACTGGGAATCAGTAAAGAACGGCGCCGCCGCCAGATGGAAGGTGGAAAACGGATATATGGAGGTTGTCAAAGAAACCGGAGACATCCGCACCAAGCAGGCGTTTGGCGACTGTCAACTGCACATTGAGTGGACTGCACCCCCGGAAGTTGTAGGCGATAGTCAGGACCGCGGCAACAGCGGTGTCTATCTGATGAGCAGCTACGAGGTGCAGGTGCTCGACTCCTACGACAGCAGGACGTATGCGGACGGGCAGGCCGGCGCAGTATATGGCCAGAATCCGCCGCTTGTCAACGTATGCCGACCGGCGGGACAGTGGCAGAGCTACGATATTATTTTCCACCGCCCGATTTTCTGGCTCGGCCTGGTCATCAGGCCCGCAACCATCACTGTGCTACAAAACGGGGTATTGATACAGGATAATTTCAAGATTGAAGGCCATACGATATGGAAAAAACGGGCAAAGTACAAGTCGCACGCCGACAAGCTGCCGATTTTGCTGCAGGACCACGGCCATCCCGTTCAATACCGCAACATCTGGCTCCGCGAGCTATAGCAACCGGAGAACCAATAGACTAACTTGAAATACACAACCGGAGAAAAACGATGAGCGAAATATTCGTCGGCATTGACCTTGGCGGAACGAATATCAAAATCGGCTGCTTCGATTCCGACATTAAACTCATAAACAAAACGTCCACGCCGACCAACGCCGATATGGGCCCGAAGGTTGTCACCGATAAAATGGCCGAGACGGTCGAAAAGCTTTTGGCTGATGCGGGCCTTTCATTAGATAACGTATGCTCCGCAGGTTTAGGCTGTCCCGGGCCGGCCAGATATAGCAAGGGGATTATCGAATCCGCCACCAACCTGCCGAAATTCAAAAATGCTCCGTTTCGCAGGATGCTCAGCGAACGGATTGGAAAACCGGTTGTTTTTGAAAACGATGCGAATGTTGCCTGCTGGGGTGAATACGCCGTCGGGGCCGGAAAGGGCGTGAAAGATATGGTCTTTTTCACCCTCGGCACCGGCATAGGCGGCGGCATCATCAATAACGGCAGATTAGTGCACGGCGACGGCGACAACGCGGCGGAGCTTGGCCATATCATAATCTATCCCGACGGCCGACTGTGCAACTGCGGCCAGAGAGGATGTGTGGAGGCTTATGCGTCGGCCAACGCCACAGCCAAAAGAGCGACCGAGGCCGTCGAGGGCGGTGCAAAATCAAGTCTGAAAAAAGTCCTCGATAAAAATGGCAAAATAACCTGCAAAGACGTTTACGAACACCTGTCAGCCGGCGACAAACTGGCAAAAAAAATAACCGACGAGACCGCCAAGGCCCTTGCGATTGTCTGCGTAAATATGCTGCACATTACAGAACCGAAGCGCATAGTCTTTGCCGGCGGAATGATTGCCGCAGGCGACATACTGCTGAACAGAATAAAGGACTACTTCAATGAGCATATATGGTCATTGAGGAAAGAGCCGGTCGAGATATGTTTCGCTGCGCTCGGCGAAGATGCCGGCATAACCGGCGCCGCCGCCCTGGCAAAGCAGCTTCACGATGAGGGCAAATTCAAATCAGGTTAGAGGGACTTTTCTTTTTCCGACAGAATTTCGTTCAGCGAACCGCTGCGGAAGCCCTGCAGGTCAACGGTCACGAACTTAAAAGCGAGGGATTTGAGTTTTCTCTTTGGGTAAAAAGGTCGCAGAGATATACTGTTCTTATGAAGAATAGAAACGTCTATATAATCGCCGGGCCCAACGGGTCAGGCAAAACGACATTTGCAGTAAAATTTCTGCCCGAATATGCGAGGTGCCCCAATTTTGTTAACGCCGACCTGATTGCACAGGGACTTTCGCCTTTTTCTCCGGGCACCTCCGCCATAAAGGCGGGCAAACTTGTTCTTGAGCAAATTCATCAGTTCGCAAATAGAGGAGTTGACTTTGCCTTTGAAACAACACTTGCGGGGAAATTATATGTCAATCTGTTCAAATCTCTTAAGGCAAAGAGTTACAAAATTCACCTTTTCTTTCTGTGGATTCCAGACGCCGATTTGGCCATATCTCGTATAAAAACCAGAGTCGCACAAGGCGGTCACGATGTTCCTGTCCAGGATGTGCTTCGCCGTTTCGACAGGTCTGTTCGCAATTTCTTCAAGCTATATCAGCCATTCACGGATTCCTGGATGTTATTCAATAACGCAGGTCCGATTCCGATATTGATAGCGGAAAGGAAAAATGGTAAAATCTCGGTCATTGACGAGAATTTATATAACGACATTGTAAAAGGTATTGGCTAGTATATGAAGAAACGTTTATCTTTACATCAGAAAGCTATGTTGGCAATGAGGGAGGCCGTTAAAGGAGTAATCGAGCGGCATAAGAAAGAGAAGCGGCCGCTTGCCGTCTGGGACTGGAAAGGACGGAAGGTCATATTCATATCGCCGGAGACAGCTTTACGTGAATATAATAAGGCCCTGAAATCAGAAACCGGCAGTTTAATCCGCCGTGTGTCCGGCGGATAAATCTTTTTCTTCCTCTGAAAGTTGCTCGTTGAGCGACCCGGAGCGGAAACCCTGCAGGTCAATGGTCACGAACTTGAAGCCAAGCGATTTGAGTTTTTCGACAATCCGCAAGCGGACAGGGTCTTTCGCAACCTTCTCAATATCTTCCGGATGCACCTCAATTCGGGCAACGGTGTCGTGATGACGCACACGAAACTCGACCAGACCAAATTGCCTCAAAAACTCCTCGGCCTGTTCGATTTGTTTCAGACGCTCTTCCGTGATTTTCAGGCCGTAGCTGATTCGCGAGGCCAGGCAGGGCGAGGCAGGAACATCAGCGGTGGGTAATTTCAATTTTCTGCTTAACCGGCGAATGTCGTTTTTTGTAAGCTTCGCCTCAGCCAGCGGGCAGCGGACGCCAAAGACCCCGGCTGCGCGATTGCCCGGGCGAAAGTCGTCCTTGTCGTCGAAATTGCAGCCGCAGATAACACAGTTGAATTTCCGCTTTTTGGCAATATCGCCGAGGATTGAATAAAGATGGGTCTTGCAGTGGAAACAGCGGTCGGCCTTATTGGCCGCATAAGCGGGGTCGGCAAGCTCATCCGGTTCGACAGTCTGTACCTCGACTCCTATATTTTTCGCTGTTTCGATTGCCCTGACATATTGACTTTCGGGCAAAGACGCACCCTTAGCGATGCAGGCAAGGACGTTGTCGGCGCCGAGCGTGTCAACCGCCGCTTTTAGAAGGAAGGCGCTGTCAACTCCGCCGGAGTATGCAACGACAACGCTTTTCAGTTCTTTGAAAACTTGTCTTAGCAAACCAAATTTTTTATTGATATAAGTCATTACAATCAAAGATGTTACAAGTAGAGATGGTAGAATTTTTTACTAAACTCCTAAAATTTTATTGACATTCACCCAAAGGCCAGTATATACTGGCTTGCAGTAAGTCAGTATATAAGAACGTTGGTCAATACTTTGTTATGTTAGCAAAAGGAGAAAGAAAATGAAAGATTTAATACTGAAACTTGAAGACGAAGATTATCGAAGACTCGAATGGCTCTCAAATAAACTCGAACTAACTATTTCTGAAACTCTAAGAGCATTCATACCAAAGATATATCTTCCTGAAAGCAAAATAGTTACAAAAGAAAGCGAAATCGCCACCGCCAATCCAGGCGACATAGTTCCCGTCAGGGAATTAACCGAGAGTGACATAAAAGAGTTAAATACAATTCTAAAGGAATTGAAAGAAGAAAAAAAATGGGCGTCAACTTTAGCAATCGAGATTCGTCGGCAGATTATTGATAAGAAGTCACCGAAGAAATTCCTTACGATAGGAACCTACAAACGTCTTTCAAGATGGATTACGCCAAATCGATGGAGTGAACGTGAAAAATTTGTTAAACCACGTGCACAAAGAATTTCTGAAATTTTGTTTGGGCGAGAAATAAATCGTATTGATTAACAAAAAGATAAACAAGAAAGGAGAATTTAATATGAACGGTGAAATGAATTTTCTTACAGACGAAATTTTGAGACAAGCGGTTGAGAGATGCGAAGATGAGTTTGATAGTCACCAATTACTTGCTACTCTTATGAGGGACTGGCCAAATGATTATGCACACGAACTTGATACTTGCACAGACCAAGAAGATTGTTTTGTGAAACTGCATACTCGAATTGGTAGAAAGCTGGCCGGAGAAGTGTTCCATGATTGTGTGCGCCAAACTCACCGGAAAAGAAGGTCGATGAACTGTCGCGGTCAGGAAACCGACTGTGAAATTTGGAATCGAGTAAGGGCATAAGTAGAGAAGAACTCGTGAAGCGGTTGCGATGCTCGTTTCGTCAATCGTCTGACGGTTGCGTCTGAAGCGGCGATTGACGGTTTACGCAACCGATACGAGCAGCGCAACCGATAAACGCAACCTCTCTACCCTGTTTCCAATAATAACAGTGTCATCAAACACTGCTTCAAGTCGTTACGGCTTCGGCCATTCTTAAATATACGAAAACACCCCTTATTAAACAACGAAAAAGGCCGCCGGATACGCCTAAATACCGTAAAAAAGGGCAAAATTCCCTTGACATAACTGCATTTATAGTCTATAAATATGATAATCGTTCCCTCTTAAGGGTGTAATTGCAGGTATCATTTTATTTTTAGGAGCATCAGAGCAAAATGAAATCAAAAACTAAAAAAACAGGTTTCAGTATTATCGAATTATTAACCGTTATGAGCATCATAATGATCCTTCTGGGAATACTTGTGCCGTCGCTTGGCGCTGTAAGACGGTATGCGAGGGTAGTCAAGCAAAAAGGAATGTTTCACGACATGGGCAAGGGACTGGAGATGTTCAGCGTTGACCACGATGGTTATACCGACTCATCTCCTGAAGACCTCGACAAAAATGAGTATTGTGGTGCGATGAAGGTTTGTGAGGCTATGGTCGGCCAGGACGGCCTTGGATTTCACCCGGATTCAGTATTCGACGATAAGGGGCAGGCAGGAGGCGTAGACCTGTATTATAATCGAACGGCTTTAGTCGGCCCTCCGTATGCTGCCGCGGATGAGCAAAATTTAAGAACCAGAAAACCGAAGTATATGGAAGGAAAAGACATCCAGGTAGCTTCTGTAGAAGCTCTATTTGGCGCTACTACAGGAACATTTGACCCCTGTTGTCCGGTTCTTTGTGATGTCTTCAAACGAACTCAACTTATAGTGAACGGTCAAAAGGCGGGTATGCCCATATTGTATTACAAGGCAGACCCGTCTAAACTCACCCACGACATCCTAAGGATAGGGCCTGACCCTCTAAGCGGGGAAAATATTTACAACTATTGGGATAACCGCGAACTGGTTAAGATTCGACCACCATGGGCACCAACTACCGACCATCCGCTTTATAATCCACCCGGCGGCACCTACGAAGGCGAAGTATTCTACGCAATAACAAAAAATAAAGACGTGACTACAACACCAAAACCTTATAACGAAAATTCCTACATTTTAATATCTGCCGGCTGGGACGGGTTGTATGGCACAGAAGACGATGTATTCAACTTTGAGGATTAAATAGAGCTGCGAAGGTCAATTAGCTGACTTGCCCCGCACCTCCGAGGTGCGGGACTTGCTGCCGCTGCGGTGGTTTATGCCGCACCTATTTTAAAAATCGACAGTCATTTGGCCCAGCACCTATTTGTATTGTAGCTGCGATGGACAGTCGAAATATTTTGTATCTTTTTCACAACCTTGCAAATAGGTGCGGCATTATCCCACGGGCGGCAGTTTTTTTGCGCATACAATTACGCTTTACGAAAGCGGTGCTACTCTCCCACCCGCCGTGCTGCGCACTTGGCGCAGCAGGAAATTAAAGAACTTAATTGCGTTTATCCCGCTTTGACGGGCCATAAAGTCAATTGACTTAGCCTCTAATCAGCTTGCGCAGCGGCAAAGTAAACCGACTTAGTCACAAAGCAAGTTTACTTATTCGTAAAGTAAATTGACTTTGCCGTTTCTCAGCGTGCGCAATCACAAAGTAAACCGACTTAGCCGCAAAGTCAACTGATTTTGAGGGAAAAAAGGCAAAATCGGCACATCATTGCTCACCCTGTGCACATACTATTCGCATGTCCACCAAGTGTATGCATCAGAAAAAATTATGCAGGCAAACACTAATCCTGCAAGAAAGAAAACGCAAGATGTTATCCAAAGTACAATAGCCCAATTATTTCTAACCTTCCATTGATCCTTATTCTCTTCTGTAGCGATGGATTGTGCAAGATAGGTTACTCCGGTTGCTGCACAGCCGCTCAAAACTCCGACTGCAAATAAAAACAAGGCGATACTGAGCATAGCAACACCATCCCCTTTATGTATCCAAGTATTGCCAATAAATGCCAGTAAGGCAACTGAAGCCCCACCATTCATGATGATCGTTGTTTTAAGTGCCCCTTGTCCGGCAACGCAGGTTGCTTTTGCCATTTCTAATCGTATCGCATTTTCAGCCTTGGCCTTATCTCGCTCTGCCTCGAATTTTGCCCTCCATTCATCCATTTCTCGACGCCACTTCTCTTCAGTAACCCGCATACGTTGGTCGAATTCTTGCCTCAACTGCTCGACCAAAACTGCTTCGTTGGATTCATTACTCATATTCTATAGCTCCCATCAAATTTATTCGATTTTGCATCATTAAAATAAACGTTCTCTGTGTCCTCTGTGCACTCTGTGGCTAAATTCACAAAACCGCCATCACCGTATTACTCAACCCGCCTTCGGCGGAATACCCAGGACTGAGTTCAATCGAAGGAATCAATTAACCTTAATCAATATCGAAGATTCACCTTTCAATCCTTACATCTTTAATCTAAGTTGTTATTGGTAATCTTATCTGGACGTGACACGTGAGTCTTCATTCCTTGAGCTTGCCGTAATAATAATTGCCATTTTCATCATACAGCTCAATCTTGCCATTATCTTTCAGCTTGCCATGAAAATATTTGTTATTGTGGTCGTAAATGTCAATCTTTCCACCTTTCTTCAGCTTTCCATACCAGTAGTTGCCATCAGGGTCATAGATATCGATTTTGCCATTATCCTTCAATTTCCCGTAGTAGTATTTTCCGCTATTGTCATAAAGCTCTATCTTAGCCATTTCTAAACTCCTCTCTCGGTGGCCAATTTAATTTTCAATAATCAATCATCCCGCCGCCCCGGTTGTCAGCCCCCGTTGTTAGCTGGTTCCCCGCACCAAATGACGCAAGCTTGCTATTTCGTGCGGGGCAAGTGTAATTATACCCATTCCGGTTAAAACTGCAAGATTCAATCCGCACTAATCGAAATCGGTGTAAACTTGTCTCGCCATAGTTTTAACGACGGCGGATCCGCGTCTAAAAAAATCAATCAAATGCGCACATACCTGCACACCAAAAACGGCTAATTTCAAAATTTTTTTACTCCTTCTTTACTCTTTACCCAACAACGACTTATCTATTCTCTGTGTTCTCGGTGTTCTCTGTGGCTAACGTTTTTTTCGCATCAAACGCGCATGTTCGCCCTATTACGGAACACCCAAACTCCGTTCCCGCAACTTTGACAAGTTCATAACGAACACGAATCCCTGACCCCCGACCCCTGATCCCTGACCCCCTAACGATGAAAAAAGGGATCTATTAAAATGGAGTGATTATGCGAAACAAACCCAATTTACCGAATGCCTAAAATGACTGTAACCGCAGTATATACAATGACTAACAACAAAAAACAACGAACAATGAACTGTCAAAAACAAAGCCAAACAAACCCAATTCAAACCCAAAACAAACCCAATCAAACCCAATTTAAAGCCCAATCAAACCCAATCAAAGCCAATCTTGCCCGCCTCTGGCGGTTTCAAAAGCCATACCATTGTTGGACGACGGCGAGGCAGGCGATGAGCAGTTTTGTTATAAGCTCTAATAACAATAAACCGGACCCCAACGTTTCGGGGCCCGGTTTTGTATGCTTAAGCAATAGTTGAATTTGATGATTTATTAGAAGCGTCTTCCGCCACCGCCGCCGCCTCTTGGGCCTCTGTCACCAGAGCGACCGCCGCCGCCATAACCACCTCGTCCACCGCCTCCGCCGCTACCACGGTCGGTCTTCGGCTTTGCCTCGTTGACGCTAACGGCTTTGCCTTTAATGTCTTTGCCGTTCATACCGGCGATAGCCGCTGCGGCCTCGTCCTTTGAAGGCATCTCGATAAAGCCGAATCCTCTCGATTCACCGCTAAACTTGTCCGTTATAACATTAGCGGATTCGACCTGGCCAAATGCTCCAAAAGCCTGACGTAAATCGTCGCCGGTAACGTCAGAGGACAAATTGCCTACATAAATGTTCATTCCAATCTCCTTTCAAGAAAACTCGAACCAATAGATTACACCGGACTCCCGATGTTCATTTAATTCCTTTACCATGCTTTGGCGGGTTCGTATGATGCTATCTGGGGACCATTCATTCAAACCGTAAAGCTACAGTATAGTACATTAATTACTTTTTCTTATAAATAACCTAAATTATCTGCCGCACCTGTGCTGAGCTTGTCGAAGCAGGCGGATAAAACGCCTGGCTACGCAGCCAAACTTTCTAATTGCAGTATTATACTAAAATCTTACTCGAATTACAATAAATTTTTAATGGCCAAAACTCCATCAAATCCGTTCTGTATGCCCTATACTATCAAATCAGTATCAGATGCGATACTTTTATATGGGAAATCCGGGTCTATAACATTTCAGACTCCTTCATCACCTTATTTAACAACGCATCTACCTGAAGTTTTTTCGACCATAATTTTATATAATCAAAATCCAGTGCATCACGCCGGCCGGTCAAGACGCCAAGCAAATCGGACCATTGTCTTTCGGAACTGCAGTCGGTTCGTTTGTACCACAACAACTTAAGCAGGACAATATCCTCGGCGGTCACGACAGAAAACGTTTTTTCGATGTCTTCCGACAGTTTGATTTTTTGCGCCCGCCGTATAAGATTCTTATCAAATTCGTTATCCTGCGCCACAAAAACATCGATTTTGAAAGCCGTTTGAGTATGTATCACATTGAAAGAGGTTTTGCCCCTGACGGCCTGATGCATCGCTGATTTGCTGATGTAAAAATGTTGTCTCGCTGAATTGTAAAATTGTTCCGCCTTTTCATCGAGCGATGTCACTGTAATATCGGCATCCTGTGTGAATCTGACCCTGCCATAGAGCGAGCTGGCGATTGAACCGCCGATGGCGTAAGGGATGTTCAATCCATCGAGGATGTCCGTAAACAGCTTTATGACCTCTATTTCCGCCGGCTCATTCATTATTTTCGCTCCCATATACTTCATTATAGAGCTTTTCTCCGAGGTGCTGTTTTGCCCAGAGTTGCCGGATTTGCTTTTCCGTGGCGCCGGGGTTTGAGAGTTTTATGCCCGCCATTGCGAGCTGCCTTGCCGTATTGCAGGCATTGAAGATGAGCCGGACTTTTTTTGTGACGGGCATATCACGGTAAAGCTCGGTAAGGATTTTTTCGGCTTCAGGCGATGTGTCGTTACTGAACATAATTTCTCAATAAAAGCCATTGTTTTCAAAAACAGCCGATGGTGGGACTTGAACCCACAACCCCGGCTTTACGAAAGCCGTGCTCTACCATTGAGCTACATCGGCATTATTTGTCTATCATATACATTAGCCGTGCCTTTGTAAAGAACCGCCGACAGCAAATTGTATTCGTCTTATGCTTCGTCTTTGGATGTAGATATGAATGTTGTCCGGTTGCGGTTGCGCAGCTCGTGTCGGTTGCGTCAAACGTAAACCGTCCCTTAATACACAATGGACCCGCCCATTTCTTCCGGTGCCGCAGGACGATGAACGAAACGAGCAGCGCAACCGATAAAACGAACCACATAACTTTTCACTTGCAGAAAAATCCGTCAAAAGTTAAACTATCTGCCGCAACGACGATATACAAAATAATAAATACGATACGTAAGCAGGGTCGGTGCCCGAGTGGACAAAGGGGATGGGCTGTAAACCCATTGGCGTAAGCCTACGTTGGTTCGACTCCAACCCGGCCCAGTATTCCAGATTTTGCCGCGATTAAAAACGAGTCTCGTTAAAGAGGAATGAGTCTGTCTAATCGACGTAGGCGGTTCTGGCATCGGCGATGACCCTGAGCATATAATCGGCCTGGGTCTGAACGTGAGGGTCGGAGCTGGTGACCCGCGCAGACCATTTGCGGTATTCCCGGCTCAACTGCCGGCGGGTTTTCTCCTGGTCCATATCGGAATTGATGCCGAGGACAAGCTCGATATCATCGACCCGATACATATCGGCAGGCAGGATTTTCTCCATCATAGAACGGAACCTGTCCGGGTCGATTTCGAGCCGGCCTGCGAGGTCCTTCAGGACGGCTACCTTCTGCCGGGATGCGACGCCGCCGGCCTGCACCACGCGCATACAAAGGTCGAGGATTTCATATCGTTGCGCCGGCAGTGCGGTCCGGGCAAGCTCCCCGCAAATCTTACAGGTGTCGATTTTGCAGCCCCTGCGAAAAAAGGCAACGGTTTTATTGAGGGCCTTTTCGAGCTTTCGCATATCTTTTTCGCAGGCGACAAAAGGGTGAATATTCGCTCTTGCCCAATTTTTTATAAGCTCAACTTCAAGGTCAGATAGCTTGTTATCTGCGGCGCCGACCGCAAAAGCCAGAGTTACCGCCAGTATCTTTGCGCACTGGATATTTTCCTGCAGGTCTATATAACCGGGCCGCGGATTATCATAAGTAAAAGTGCATACGGCACAGGCAAGCTCCCAGCCGGTGTCACGAGACAGGATAGACGTAATAAACTGCAGGACCCTGCGGCCTTTGCGGGGAAACAGCAGCCAGTCGATGTTCAGTTGAGCTACGGCGGTCCAATTTGACAAAACGGTATCTGCGCTGGGGAGTCTGCCGAGGTCAGAGGTATAGATAAAGACGGGTGAGTCCCGCATCTGCCATTTTTTGATTTCCGTCTGGACGGGTCTGGCTGCGGCTGGGCCGTCCGTCACGTCCGAAACGGAAATTTGCACAACCGTATAAGGCATATCGCCGACAGCGGTGATTATGCCGCAAATCTCAACATTGAAAACATCATACGGGGAAACATCATTTTGCTGTGCTGTAAGGCGGATGCGACAATTGAGTGTGTTTGTGCGGGGCGAAAGAGAAGTTTTTACGATATTTCGGCCGGACGTCGGCGACTGCGGGGATAAAAATATGAAACCTTTAAGGGCCTCAAGAAGACCAAGCATCACAGGGGACTTCAGGATTAGATTCAGATATTGCCCCATTCAAGCTCCTGCAAAGAGCATCATTGCACTTTGACTTTTTTCAATTTTTCTCTTCTTTCCTTTACATCGCCCTGCAACATCTGGCCATCCTTGTCCAGCGAGAAATCAACTTCAAGGACCCTGCCTGACTGGACGTCCTGAAAGCTGCAGTGCATCCTCTGGTTGACGTCATAGCCGTAAGTCACCTTAATAGGACATTCTGCGGCCCGATTGGGAGGCAGCTTTAATCTATGGGTTGCGATTTTGTTCACATAGTCAGCGTCGGTATCTTCGCCCTGAGTTATGGTCACCTCAACCTCCGTTTGTCCCTTCGACATTGTGTAGAACATCTGGGAGCTTTCGCAGGGCAGAGGCGTATTTTTCTTCAGGATGATTCGGTTGGCAACGATACGTCGGCCTGTTTCCTTGTCAAAAGGAGCGCAGATAGTGCCGTAGCTGTGATTACAAACGTCCGTGAGCTTAATATCCTGTAAGCCGTGTGCAATGCCGGCGGGCACCTCATCGGGCTTTTCCCTCATCAGGGCAAGTCCTGCGTGCAAAGCGGCGCCGAGCGCCACACATTCATCGACGTTGACCGCCGCATCAGGCGCAAAGCCGAACAGTTTTTCGAGTCGCTGCTGAACAAGCGGGATGCGGCTGCTGCCGCCGACCAAAAGCACTTTGTCGATTCCCGAAGGTTTAACCTTTGCCTCATCAAGAGCGACTTCAATGAGCATATCTATACGCGCCATCAAAGGCGAAATAGCTTCCTCGAACATCGGGCGTGTAATTTCGACCTTCACACAGCCGGCAGTTCCGTAGAGCATTTTCTTGGCGGACAGGCGCCTGGACAACGTCTTTTTGATATCTTCGGCCTCATCCTCGTATTTTGCTCTTTCCTCATCCGAGTTAATCAATTCAGCGGCGAATTTATCTTTGTATTTCTGCTGGAGCATTTCGAGAATTTTGCGGTCGAAGTCGATGCCGCCGAGTGCGTGGTCGCCCTGCGAGCAGACAATATCCATTTGATGGCCGTTGACATCCAGTATGGTGACATCGAAGGTTCCGCCGCCAAGGTCATAGACGAGGACCCTGCCGCAGACATCGCGAGTGGCGGCATAATAAAGTGCGGCGGCCACCGGCTCATTGACAAGACCGATGACGTTGAGGCCGGCTGCGGTCCCGGCATCCATCGTTGCTTTTCTGCGGACCTCATCGAAATGCGCCGGGACGGAAATAACGGCATCCCGAATCTCGCCGTTTGCGGCAGAGCAATCCTGTTTCAGTTTTTTCAGAATCAGGGCGGCCAATTCGGTGGGCGTCCATTTTTTGCCGTCTATTTTTATGCAGTATTTCTTATTACCCATATACCGCTTAATCCAGCGGACCGACCTTTCGACATTGAGATAGCGTGAATTGAGCGCTTCGATGCCGACACGGATTACATCGGGGTCTTCCTCGTCGAAGAAGATTGCGGAGGGCGTGAGCCGTTCGCCGTCGGCATTGGGGATTATTTCGGGTTTCCCGATGGCGTTAAGGACCGCCAGCGACGAGAAGGTCGTTCCGAGGTCTATACCTGCTATATTAGACATATTGTGTCCTTTTTTTTCCAATGAATCTACTCGAACAGCTTTACCTGAGCCATACGCACTATCTTGACGTTCTCCTGGTCGATAACATACTGATAGCCCGGCCTGATGATTTCTGCGATTTTGCCGGACATATCAGGGTCATCGCAGTCTGATTTATCCTTGACGGCCTCGGCCTTTTTTTCCTGGCCGCCGTATTCGCTGTTCAACTGCGGCCAAAACTGCTCGACGCCGCTGGATTCGAGGGCAAAAACCAGCTCATCTTTTACTTCTTCGAGCTGTGTCGTTTCAAGATTCTGCTGCGAGAGCGCAGCGATACGGTCTTCGAGATTGTCAATACAGCGAATAACGCGCAGGCAGAACGTTCTGATAATATTCCAGTCGTATCCATCCTGAAGTTTTTCCATCCTGTTTTGCTGCTGCGCGGCATAATCGCGAATAGCTGATATTTGTTCTGTAAGCTCCTTCAGGCCGTTTTCGAGCGGCTTGGAATGTTCCATCGCGGTCTGCTGAACGGTTTGGGCCATCTGCCTGAATTCGGTGACCTGCTTTTCCAGACGCATAGTCTGGGCCTTAAGCAAATCATCGACGATATTCGCAGAACTTTCCTGAGGGACCATCAAAACGGTCCGGCTGGATTCGACCCTTCGATCGCACTCCCCTCGACTACGCTCGGGACAGGCAGGGGGGACAAGCTCGCCACAAGTATGCTCACCACTGGCGGTTCGACTTTGCTCACCGCCGGCTGACGAGCAAACATTTTGCGGCCGGCTGTTAAGCTGAGCGGCGCCTGCTTTTAGAGCGGCCGGCGGACTCGCCGGCTGTGTTTCGCCTGGACTGTGCCAGCCGGAATTTATGAGAACTTTTGAATGGCCAGCGACCTGCTTTTGCCGCTTGTTCGATTCTTGCTGCCGGCCTGCCCCGTATCGAGCCGAAGTGTCTGATACGGGGTCCGAACATTCAGGGACTTCCTTATCAGCGGGCTCGATTGGCTGCGGCGTGCCTGTTTTTCTTCGACGGCTGATGAAGCCGGACAAAAACGCCCTGAAGGCAGACAGACCTTTAATAAGGAGCCGGGCCGTCGAAAGCAACGAGCACCAGCTAAAAATTACACCTCCTGCGGCCAAGCAGAAAATCGATGAGGTAAGAATAAACTCCCGGAACTCTTTTTGGGATTTGTATTCGTTCAACTTTTCCTGCCAGAGCGGGCCATAGAGTAAATCGGAGAATGGATAAACTTGTGGTGAGCTTGCCGAATCCATCTGGAGCTGGCCTGCCGCCAATTTATCCAGGTCGGCATTGAGCCTGTCCTGCTGTTCCTGCAGCAGTTGAGCTTTTGGTATGGCCCTGCCGTCTTTGTCAAAACCCCAGGGCAGGGAGCCCCTCTCTTTGGGCGGCAGTCGCAGCCATTTTTCATATTGCTTCAGATACTCCTGCGTCTCCGAGGCATATTTTAACTTGTAATGAGCGGACCGCTGCTGCTCTTTTCTCTTCTCGCCGCTGACCCAGGCAAGAGAAGTAACACCGGCAAATAACAGCAATAATGCAATGACAGTAAATTTTTTAAGCATACTCAAATTCCAATGATTCAGGGTCTGCCAACATACAAGCCCCCCGCTTAAGCGGTCAAACACCCCAACAGGCGGACAAACTCGCCGGGGTGCAGCCCAGCGCAGCCCGGACATATCCGAAAACCACCTGTGGTGAGCTTGTCGAATCCGCCCAATAAAATATATAAAATAAACCCCCTTCAATCAAATCAGGCAACCGGAGGAAGTAGATAACGGTTGCCGATGTCCGATAAAATGCTGTGCACTGTAGTATTATGATGCTGGCCCCGCACTTATTTTGAAAATCGACCTGCGAATAACATCCAAAGTGCCATTTGCCCCGCACCAATTGTCCTCTTGCGAAAGGCACACTCCCGCAGTAGGTTTACATTGCTGCGGCTACGGCTCAATTGGTGCGGGGCTGAACGACCATCAACCTTCAAAATAAGTGCGGGGGAGATATGAATCCCGTTTAATCTTGCCCATCGAGGTCTTCTGAAATTCGTTAATTTCTACCTCGATATGGTTCTTAGACGGTATTTTTTCAAAACTTGCCAATTCCTCGCTATCCTGCTGGCACTGACTGATACTCCGCCAGAGGAGATTTTTCAACAGGTCGGGCGAAGTCAATAAATCCTCCCGTGAAAGTTTTGTATCAGCTTCTATCTGCTGCCAGGCCGGTCGAACAATCGCCCTGACAGCTTCCTGTTGTATGCCGTCAGGCTCTTTTTCACGGCCCGGCGCCACTATCAGCTCCTCAACATATCGTGCCTTCGAGAGGACAAGCTCGACCAGTTCGGGAAAGACTTTTTTACCGCCGGGCAATACAATCAGATATTTTTTTCGGCCTGTAATAAAGAGATATCCATCTTCATCGAGATACCCCAAATCGCCGGTATGCAGCCAGCGAACGCCGCTGGTATCTGTTTCAATAACGGCCCCAGTAGCACCGGGATTTTTGTAATAGCCTTTGGCGATGCACGGGCCGCCAAGAACGATTTCTCCTGTCCGGCCCGCCTCGGCTTCGCCTTGGCGAGACGGGCCGGCAGAAAGCGTTTCATTTTGCTCATTTACGATTTTCACTGACATTGTCGGAATCGGTTTGCCGACAGAGCCTAATTTTCCGGGATTGCTGTTAAAGCCATAAACCGGCGATGATTCGGTAGTGCCGTAACCCTCGCGCAACTGCAGGCCTTTTCTCCAGAATACTTCCAGAACCCACTTGGGCAGAGGGGCACCGCCCGATATGAAAAACCGCAGTTTTCTCAAACCAAGCTTTTTGATAATTTTCCTTCCAGCCAGCCGTGGAAGATAACGGTCGGCTAATCTTACAAGGAGTTTTTTCTTTTTTTGTTCTCCGTAAGGAGTCCATAGGACAACGATATTTTCTTCGAACCTGCGGGCAAAGGCGGCAAAAAGTGCAGGCACGCCCACAAAGATAGTTACGCCGCTGTCGCCGAGCAACTGGATGATTCGGTGGTATTTATTGGTATAAAGATTTGTCGCCCCTACGCAAAAAGGCAGCAATTTCCCGATAGTAAGACCTAAAGAATGATGAGGCGGGATAATATGGCCGAGCTTGTCCTTGTCGGTTATTTTTACTGCATCCAGAGCCCCTTTTACATTGGCAATAAGATTGGTATGCGTTAACTCGACTTCCCGCGGGTCGGCGGTGGTGCCGGAAGTGCACAGAATTACCGCCGTGTCACCGGCTTTAACCCCTGCGGAGATTTCAGCCAACAAAGATGCGGCCTGAGCATCGTCCAAAGCCGGTTTCTGACAGGCGGCCATTTCAACAACGCCGACTCCAAGGCCGTGGAGAAACTCTCTTAGCATTTCACGACAGATATTGTCCTGATAGTCGTCAGCCAGAACCAGCAGTTTAGTATCGGTATGAAGCAGGTGCTTTTTGACGCCTTCGATGCGTCTTTCAGGGTCGATAAGCACCGGCACGGCGCCCGACAGGACAATCCCCCAAAAAGCCACGTCCCAATCGGTGCGGTTCCTGCCCAGGACAGCGACCTTGTCGCCGATACGGATATTTTTATTCCGGGCGAGGTGCACGGCAAAGTCGCGTGCCCTGCCGCCCAACTGACCGAAAGTCAACTGTTCCTGCCGGGTTGTTGCGATAATCTGCAGACAATCTTTTTCGGCCAGCTCAGGTCTTGCCAGCAACTGATTGAAAAGCTCAATCAACGTTTGAAAGTTTCGGTGTATTGTCATTTTCCAGGCAATTTTGACGGCAGGCTTTTACATACCTTCTGTATTACCTGCTGCACCTGTTCGGCTTTTTGAGGCGATAGTGCGTGGCCCGCCGCGCCGCCGAGGACACCGCCCGCAATTGCGCCAAGCGCCTTGTTCTCATCGCCGGCGACGGCCGCACCGGCACCTGCGCCGACAGCGGCGCCGGCAACCGTTGAGAGCATTTTTCCGGTTTTACCAACCCCGCTGCCCATCCATAAGATGCTGCCATTCTCGACATCGACCATTTTTGCCGTCAGACTCATCTCGTCGCCGAAGTTGGGAATATTGACAACGAGGACAACGGGGACATTCAGGATTTTTCCGGCCCGGGCTGCACCTTCCGTTGTGGTTATGTCCGTTGCCTGGAATTGCTGCTCCTTGAGCAGGACCTGCACCTGTGCGCGCTCCACGGGCGAGAAACCCTTCTTCAACAGCTCCATTACGAAGAAGTCGGAAACCTGATTTTTTGCGGCCTCGCCTCTGACATCGCCTATCACATCCACCACGGCAATCTTATCGACCTTGCTGAAATCGTAATCGGCCCGAAAGTAACCTTTGCCGGCTGCGCAGCCGCCGATTAGAAAAGCTGCCGACATCATTGCACACACAAAAACTGTTTTCATTGCTTATAACCTCCCACATAACAAAACAATCTATTGAATATCCGGGCCGAGCGTTCAGATTATTCTTTTTCTTTCGGCTTTAATAATCCTTTGAAGTCCTTTATAAGCCCCTCGCCCACATTCTTGCCTTCTTTCAGAATCTTTTCGCCCTCTTTGGCGGCGGTTTTGCCCACATCCAAAGCCTGATTCAAAGTCGTCTTCATAGTGCTGACCATTTCTTCCGGCAGCACGCCGGCTCCCTGCTCGGCAATGCCTTTGGTAATGGCTAATAAAATTTTCCCTGACAATGCGGCAGTGTCCAGTTTACCATCATTGCCTAAATCGGTCATTTTGATTGGCGGAAGTTTCAGTGTGACGGTATCCGCTTTGCCGGGGACAGGCAGCAGTTTTACGTCAACGACGACATTGGAAATTTCAAGATTGTCTATACGCAGTTTCTTCCCGGCTTTGGCCGGTTCGGCCTCAGTCTTTGGCGAGGCGGGTATTGCTTTTATTACATCCTGAAGATTATTGCCGGAGATGCCTCTTTGCTCCAGAACAACATGAACGCCGTCAAGCTTGAACTGCTTTATGTTAATCGTGTCACTCATAAGCGATTTTATACTGACCTGGATTTGGGCATCTTTCAGCTCAAGCAATTTTTCGTGCTGATAACCCGGCGGATTGTCAATTAAAAGATTGCTGATGCCGAGTTTCCCTCGCATAATTGAAAGGTCAATTTTGCCCACACGAACGCCGACGTTCAGGGTTTTCGTTGCTGCGACTTCAATACCCACTTTCAGGGCGCCTTCGGCAAAGATATCAATGGCTATTGCCACGACAACAAACAAAATCAGAACGACCGACAGGATAATACACAGAATTTTAAGCGGCTTTTTCATTTTTGCCCCCTTTCAAACATTTTCGCGGCTGATTTTTGCACCGACGGGATTCAGCCGCTGCTCAATTTTTTCATAACCGCGGTCGATATGATAAACCCTGTTGACAACGGTGGTCCCCTCGGCGGCGAGGCCCGCCAGAACAAGCGCCGCAGATGCCCGCAGATCCGAGGCCATTACCGGCGCGGCGATAAGATTTTTGACGCCCGCTACAATCACGGCCGGGCCTTCTTTACGCAAATTTGCCGCCATTCGGTTCAGCTCGGCAACGTGCATAAACCTGTCCGGAAAAATCTTTTCGATAATGACGCTGTTGCCTTCCGCAAGGGCCAGAAGCGCCATAAACTGGGCCTGCAAATCGGTAGGAAAGCCGGGATGGGGCTGGGTGGTAATATCCGCCGGTTTAAGCGGGCCGCTGCGGGCCACGACACAGCCGGTCTTCGCACTTTCGACCGTCACGCCGATATTTCTCAACGTATTAATAACGGCCATCATATCATCAGGCCGACAATTGTTAAGCTGAAGCTCTCCTTTGGTTATGGCTGCGGCAACCATAAAAGTCCCTGCCTCGATTCTGTCGGGAATTACTTCATAGTCGAACGGCTGCAGCTCCTTAACGCCCCTGACAGTAAGGCGAGGCGAGCCGATTCCGGTGATTTTTGCGCCCATTTTGTTAAGGCAGTTTGCCAAATCAGCCACCTCCGGCTCGCAGGCGGCCGATTCGATAACGGTTTTCCCTTTTGCGAGCGTTGCGGCCATTAAGACATTTGCGGTGCCGAGGACGGTCGAGCCGAACGGCCCGCCTAAGAAAATATCTTTTCCTTTCAATCCGTTCGGTGCCTCGGCAACGATGTAACCATTTTTAAGATGGATTTGTGCGCCAAGCTCGCGCAGGCCCCTTATATGGATATCAACGGGCCTGTCGCCTATTGCACAGCCGCCCGGCATTGACACTTCCACCCTGCCGCAGCGGGCAAGCAGCGGACCGAGTATGCAGATACTCGCCCGCATCCTGCGGACCATTTCATATTCGCCTACGGGGTTGTCAACGACTGTCGAATCTATGTATAAATCGCCGTTTCCGTTTTTGGTCACGTCGCAGCCCAACTGTTTAAGCAGCCGATTAAAAAGAAAAATATCCGACAGGCGAGGCACCGCCTTAAGGGTCGATTTGCCGGCGGCTAAAATAGCGGCAGCCATTATCGGCAACGACGCATTCTTCGAACCGTTTACGGTGACGGCGCCGCAGAGTCGAACAGGTCCTTCGATACGAAATATGTCCATAAGCTATTTTCCTTGGGCAGCACCAATTTTCTGGCATAAGCTAATATGACCGGACACAGGCAAAAAAATTGGTGCTGCCCGAGCATTTTTGGTAATGTAGCACAAAACAGGCATAGTTTCAAGATTGTAAAAGATACATAATAATGAACGTTTTTGAAATTATCAGGCAAACCGGCGGCTATATAACGGACAAAGGCGATTTTATTATTTTTTCTGCCGGGATAGCCCTCTTCGGCATCTGGCTGCTCAAAACATCGTTAGGCAGGACCGCACTAATCGATTCACCTCCCCGCCGAAACAATATGCCCCCTTATATGCCGTTTATTCCGCTGTTTATCTGGTTCGGTTTTTTTTCTCTGGCAACATCAATTACAAAACAGCTTTGGCCGAAGCTGCCTGAATGGCAAACCGCTTTCTTCGACAATCTTTTCCTCTGTATCAGCGGGCTGATTGGAATGGCGGTAATTATTTTTTTAGTCAGGACACATTTTGCAAGACGGCTGAAGGGCATCGGCCTGAATATGAAAACAGCCCACAAAGACCTTTTTTTTGCATTTGTGAATCTGCTTTCGGTTTGGCCTGTTTTGATGGCCGTGATTATACTGACGACATTCCTCGGCAAATTTTTTCAGGGACAGGATTTTCAATTACAGCCGCACAAGGAGCTGCAACTGGTAGCCGAATATACGCAGCTTCCACTGAGGGTGCTGATTATTATTACCACCATAGCCGTAGTGCCTGTGTTTGAAGAGCTCCTCTTTCGCGGCCTCTTCCAGACAACGCTCCGCTCTTTACTCGAAGCCCGATACTCATCCCTCGTCCCTCGTCCCTCGCCTGCCCCGGCGAAGCGTAGCGAAGACGGGTCTCTCGTCCCTTGGTCAGCAATCGCAATAAGCTCCGGCATATTTGCATTGATACATTCGAACGCAGACCATTGGCCGGCGTTGTTTGTGCTTTCAGTATGTATGGGCTATGCCTATGAAAAGAGCGGGTCTTTGCTTCGGCCGATTTTCATCCACTCCCTTTTTAACGCAACCAGCGTCCTATCCGTCCTCATCCAATAATCTTTTCTTCAGGCAGCATAGACGACCTCCATATGGTTAAGTATCTCGCGCCTTCGGAAGGGATTTCGTAAGCCCTCTTTCTCCACTATGTCTGTCTGGCGTCCAAGAATGCCCTTCAACTCTTCCTGCATTTGTGCAAGGTCTAACAAACTGTGGCCGCAGTCAGGCGTAAAGGTTACCAGTACGTCAATATCGCTGTCGGGACGGAAATCATCTCGCAGGACCGAACCGAACAAGGCCAGCTCCACCACTTTCCACCGCCGGCAGAAAGCCGCTATTTCCCCCTCCTGCAAATCTATGTTGTGAAATTTCATAGCAATCGCCCTATCTATGCCCTGATTATACTAATCTATCAAACTTATACAACCGTCATATCATAAAGTGGAGCCACACGGCTTTACAGCCGTGGCACATCGCTCCGTCGCCATAGCTTTGGAGCGTCGGCGACCATATTCTTCGGCGAAACCCGCCGAAGCGTATCCTCCTTGCCCACTCCGCCGAAGTAGGCTCTGCGAAGGCTGGACATACACGGCTTAATAGCCGTGACTTTCTGCGAAGGCGGGTCAACTTCAGGATTTTACCCGCACCGGACGCCGAGTGTTGAACAAAAAATCGGCCGATTTTCATCCACTGCCTTTTTAACGCAAGCAGCGTAATATCAGTTCTCATCCAATAATCCGTCAGCCCCATACAGTTCGGTTTCAACTTTTGCTATTTTTTTGTATGCCCTTTGGCCTTTTCAACCAGGAGAATAAACTTCTTTGGATTGATAATCCGTGATCCATCTTTGGTGGTGTAAGCAGACCGAAAAAGGAGTTCCCGCATCTGCCCGGGTGATAGGTCGGGGCGTATTTGCCAGCCAAGGGCGAACACACCGGCACAATATGGAATTGTCCAGCTAAGTCCTCCGCGACCATAGTATTGATAGCTAAAATCACCTTTGTCGCGTTCTTCAGCCGCTGTTCGCGGAGACGCGGGGACAAAAATAGTTTCAGGTCCTGGCACAAACCTTTTTATTCCGGGAAAGCCGGGCTTGCACCGAGCAATGCTTTCCGGAGCCCTTTCATCATACCAGCAGGGTGCGATGAATCCGCGATGCTCAGTGCAGTCAAGTACAAGCAGGCCGGCTTCTTCGGCACGGGCGCAGGCTTTATCCCACATTTCTTTGTTTTTCTTAAAAGGAGAGCTACGACCAGATGGTGACGCCGAGACAGACACAACACGAATCTTCTCGGAAGCCGGCAGAGTCTCATTCTGCTGAATAATCCAATCCAGGGCCTCGGCCTGATAGGCCGTATCTTCCGTCCAGGATGGAGCCGCAACGTAATAGACCCGCGCATCGGGCGCTGTGCCGCAATTTGTTCCAACCAGCAGGCTGGCAACTGCCGGTCCATGCATACTGCTTTCCGTGCCGCAGCCAACATCGTGATACGCAGCTATTTTCCCCGCAAACTCCGGATGGTCTAAATACAATGGCTGGTCAATAATTGCTACATTTACACCTTTGCCGGTTATGCCCCGTTGATGGAGAACACGAATGCCCAAACCCGGATTCATTGCATTAGTCAGCACTTTATCCGGCCTGAGGCCGACCGGCATATTAGGATGCTCCGGCCAAACTGTTTCCTTGTTGAACGTCAGTGTCTTTATGAGGTCATCGTTCCTGCCCAGATTTATTTTGCTCAAATCCTTCCATCGCACATCGTCGAACTCTTTAACCGATTCCACAGGTTTAACTGTTTGGAATGAACCGCTGCGGCCGGCCCTGTAATCGCTGCGTGTCACATACAAAGCAGCCACTTTATAATCCGCAAAGAACAACCGAACAGACTTATCGCTCCGCCCATAATAGCAATGGCCCTTTTTCCCATCGATATCCTTGTATAGTACGCCATCTTCGAACTTGTTTTGTTCAGCTACAACAACTTCCTTCGGCTGGCCTATAACTTCAATGACCTCATCAAGCGATGAACCAATCCTTAACTTGTTCTGGTAAGCATATCCTGCATCAGCGCCCTCAAACCGCAATTCACTAACCTTGCCCTCGTGTATGACAACGCTGAAATTGTTCGGATAAGAAGCTATATAAATCGAAGGCAGATTATCCTTTCTGAAAGTTTGATTGCCCCAAATATATTCCTCCGGCTCGCCGAAAATTCGGATAACATCATCAAGCTCGGCGGTGTCAATGTCCAGTTGTGCAACCTTGTCATTAATATCTGATGAAGGTTTCGATGCTACGGAACCAGCTAAGGATAAAACAATAATCAACGCCAACATTAGCGATACGGCGTTTTTCATTCCTGCTTCTACCTTCTCATTCAAACGCCTTAACTTACTGATATTCATATAAGCGAGCTTACCATCGGTCGGTGCGGAATGGCGAGGCGGGCAGCCCTTCTTTATTGAACAGGGTTGGCTGGGCTTCTTCGTGCCAGCCAAATCTTACAGCAGCCGGTGCGGCAATCTCATCACTCCAGACAACAACTGTGTCATTTTCGAGCTTTGCCTGTGCAGGGACAAACTGCTTGTCGGCGCCGGCGATTTCAAACCAACTCGGCGGCCGACCATCGCCTGTCGTCAATCCGCTGCCGATATAGTCAAAGCTAATCCGAACCCTGCCGTCCTCGACAGCCATTGACTTATAGAGAGGCCCTGAATAAACAATATCATTAAAACCATAAGTCTTTGCCAAAGCCCATAAAGCAAGACGTCTGCCGACCTCCTGCTTATTCTTCGGATGAATATCCTCCAAATCGCTGATGTCAACCGTCACCGCCATTCCCGTATTTGCAATTGCAAGACTTGCCGTCTGTGCCTCCCATAATTTAGGCAGTCGATATGGTCTCGGCTGTCCCCAGCGATAACGATATGGCGCTATTTGCACAAAGTAGAAAGGAAAATCGCCCTCGTTCCAGACCTTTCTCCAGCCTCCAATCAAGGCCTTCATCTTGTCATAATACATCATCCCATCATCGAGGTTCGCTTCGCCCTGATACCAGATAGCGCCCCTGATTGCAAACGGCACGAGAGGATGTATCATTGCGCTGTACAGGCCGGTCGGCTCTCCCTGGCTATCCAGCTTATGTTTAGGCCAAGCCGGCGGTTGTGATAGGAGAACCGATGCCTGCTTTTCACGCTGTATCCAGTTGTCATATTCCTTCAACGCCTCACCAGCAGCTTTATTATAATCGAGGTTTGCCTGTTTGATTTGTTTGACGACGTCGCCAAGCTCAGGAACTAACTGGAAACCCTCAGGCGGTGTCCAGGGCTCGATGCGTGTACCGCCCCAGGAGGCAGCAATTAGACCGACGGGGACGTTGATTTTATTGTGAAGCTCCCTGCCGAAGAAGTATGCAACGGCAGAGAAGCCTTTCGGCCAGCCCTCCCATATATTATCTGTAGAAATATTTTTCGGGCTGCATACCTGCCACTCGGTATCGACATCTTTTTCGGGTCGGCCTGCCGATTTAAGCGGAACGCGGAACAATCTTATCCGCGGGTAGTCGGCTTTTGAAATCTCCTGTCCGGCATTGTTGACCAGGCCGACACCTATCTCCATATTGGATTGACCTGAGCATATCCAGACCTCGCCAAGCAAAATATTTGTCAGCACTATCGTGTTCCTGCCGCTTACTGTCATTTCATAAGGCCCGCCGGCCTCCATCGCCGGCAGTTTGACCATCCAATTGCCCTTTTCATCAGCTTTTGTATCGACCTTTTGCCCGGCAAATTCGACTTTTATCTCCTCGTTCGGCTCTGCCCAGCCCCAAATCGGGAGCGGCATTTCGCGCTGCAGAACCATATTACTGCCGATGATGTGCGGCAGCCTGACATCGGCCAGCGCAGGCGCAGCGGCAAATAAAAACGCAGTCAGCAAGCTTACGATGGTTTTAATAATTGAACGATTGAATTGATTCATCTTAACTCCTTTCATTACAGTTATACTGCTTCACGGTTAAAAGACGCAGCGTTATTCAAGACCCAGAACATCGGCCATCGAATAAAGACCTGGTTTTTTCCCAACGAGCCATTGTGCCGCCCGCAAGGCCCCCTGTGCGAAGGTGTCCCTGTTGTGCGCGGTGTGGTTCAGCGTCAGCGATTCGCCGAGAGCGCCGAAGATTACCGAATGGATGCCGGTGATGTCCCCTGCGCGGACGGCGTGTATGCCGATGTCGCCTTTTTTTCGCAGCGCATCTTTGCCGCTTCTGCCATAAGTGAGACAATCCGGAAATTTTTTGCCGGTCGCTTTGCAGATGTTCTCAGCCAGCGTTAAGGCCGAGCCGCTCGGAGCATCCTTTTTGAAGCGGTGGTGCTGTTCGATTATCTCTATATCGTATTCATCGCCGAGCATTGACGCAGCCTTGCCGACCAGGGAGAACAAAACGTTCATCCCCACACTCATATTAGTGCCGTATATGACGGGGATTTTTGCCGAGACGGATTTTATCTTTTTATGCTGCGGGGCGTTTAGACCTGTAGTGCCAAGAACCAGGGCGGCATTATTCTTAAGACAGTAATCAGCAGTTTTATCCGCTGCCTCGGGCAGCGAGAAGTCTATCGCCACATCGGCGCCTGCCGGATAAGCAGTATCGAGCTTAACATTTATTTGCGATGCTGCCGCCGCAAGGCCGGCATCTTTGCCGATGTCGGGATGGCCTTGTCTTTCGACCGCACCGACAATATCGAACCGGCCGGCCTCCAAAGCCAGTGAAAGTATGCGTCTGCCCATTCTGCCGGCGGCGCCAATTATTACCATTTTGGGTTTCATTTTTGACTCCTATCAAACTTTTATGCACAATCAGCGAACAGGAATATAACCGCCCTGCCGCACATTTACAAGCCTAAAGAGTATTGCCTTGACTATTTCGGGCCGCAGGTATAAAATGCTCCAAAAGATATTTAATTAGAAGGAGTAAGTTATGAAAAACAAGGCAAACAAAAAAACAAACAATGTCTCACGAAGAGAATTCATTCGTGCATCGGCTGCCGTGGGTATGGCGGCATTACTATCCGGTAAAGAGCGTCTCTTTGCCGCAGGTTCGGATAAGCTGCGAGTCGGCCTGATAGGATGCGGCGGACAGGGCACCCACGATGCGATATGCTGCGTAAACTCGTCGCCCGATGTGGAGCTTGTCGCTATGGGCGACCTCTTTAAGGACCGGTTAGACAAATCACTGGAGGAGCTTAAAACAAAAGTCCCCGACAAAGTAAAGGTCACCGAAGACACCTGCTTTGTCGGCATTGACGCTTATAAAAAGGTCATTGCAGGCGGCGTGGATATGGTAATTGTAGTGACACCGCCGCACTTCCATCCCGAGCACGTAAAGGCCGCGATAGAAGCCGGCAAACATGTCTTTATGGAAAAGCCGGCGGCGGTTGACCCGGCCGGTGTTCGCTCAATCATCGCCTCATCGGAGCTGGCCGACCAAAAGGGTCTTTCGTTCGTGGCCGGCACACAGCGCCGACACCAGGCACAGTATATCGAGATTATGAAGCGAATCCACAACGGCGACATCGGCGAAATCGTCGGCGGCCAGTGCTACTGGAACGGCGGTGATATGCTTGGCTACTGGAAATTTTACGACAAAGCCGGCCTGACGGATATGGAATGGCAGTTGCGCAACTGGCCCTGGTTTACCTGGCTGTCCGGCGACCACATCGTCGAGCAGCATGTCCACAATCTTGATGTTATGAACTGGGCGCTGCAGGCACATCCCGTTCAGGTAATGGGTATGGGCGGCCGGGCAGTGCGTAAGTTAGGCAATATCTTCGACCATTTTGCGGTTGAGTACGAATATCCCAATGGTGTTAGGATTTTGGGAATGTGCCAACAAATCAACGACTGCCACAGTCGAGTGGAAGAAAGAGTAGTCGGCGTAAAGGGCACAGCAATCGGCCACGGCATCATCGAGGGACAAAACGCCTACAAATACGAAGGCGAATCACCCAACGCATCCGTACAGGAGCAGGCCGATTTAATCGCAAGTATTCGCGAGGGTAAACCTATTAACGAAGGTCGAAATGTCGCAGAAAGCACGATGACGGCGATTATGGGCAGGATAAGCGCATATACTGGCAGGGCGCTGTCGTGGGACTGGGCGATGAACGCATCCAAGCTCGACCTCTCGCCGCCCGGATACGACTTCAATACCGATTTCCCGCCGGCGCCGGTGGCGGTGCCGGGTCAGACGCCTTTGATTTGAACGGCAAACTGCCAAAAAGGGATTACCAATGAAAAAGAAAAACGGCGAAAGGACAGTTAAAACCACGCGAAGAGATTTCATCAGGGCATCGGCAGCAATCGGTATTACCGCAATCCTGCCGGGCAAAGAGCTTCTGTTCGCAGCGGGCTCAGACAAGCTGCGGGTCGGCGTTATCGGCTGCGGCTGGCGCGGGACAGAAGCGGCGGAGAACTGCGTCACGGCTGCGCCGAACGTGGAAGTCGTGGCTATGGGCGATTTATTCCAGGACCAATTAGACAAATCGCTCGCTCAGCTCAGCAGAAAAGTAGATGACAAGGTATCCGTGACGGCAGATACAAGTTTTACCGGCTTCGATGCATATAAAAAAGTCATCGCCTGTGATGTGGACATGGTAATTTTAGCGACGCCGCCGCATTTTCGGCCCGAGCATTACAAAACTGCTGTCGAGGCAGGCAAACATATATTCATGGAAAAGCCCGTGGCGGTGGATCCTGTCGGCATACGCTCAATTATCGCCTCGTCCGAAATGGCAGAGCAAAAAGGCCTGTCGGTCGTGGCCGGCACACAGCGGCGACATCAGGAACACTACCTCGAAATACTCAAACGAATCCGAAACGGCGACATCGGCGAAATAGTAAGCGGGCAGTGTTACTGGAATATGGGCGAGCTGTGGGTAAAGAACCGCCGGCCCAACTGGTCGGATATGGAGTGGCAGTGCCGCAACTGGCTGTATTTCACCTGGCTGTCCGGCGACCACATCGTAGAGCAGCATGTTCACAACCTCGATGTCCTTAACTGGGCGATAGGAGACCACCCGGTACAGGCAATGGGAATGGGCGGCCGGCAGGTACGCACAGGGAAGGAATTCGGCAACATCTTCGACCATTTCGCAGTCGAATACGAATATCCCAACGGCGTGCGGGTATCAAGTATGTGCCGACAAACTGCCGGCTGCTATGAGGTGGTGGCTGAACGCATAGTCGGCACCAGCGGCCAAACATACACCGACGGCAGCATCGGCTCCATCGAGGGACAGAACCCATATAAATATGAGGGCGAATCTCCCGACCCTTATGTGCAGGAGCATACCGACCTTATTGCGAGCATACGGGAAGGTAAGCCGCTTAACGAAGGCAGACGCGTCGCCGAAAGCACAATGACGGCCATAATGGGCCGAATGAGCGCTTATACGGGAAGGGCGCTGTCCTGGGACTGGGTTATGAACGCCTCCAAACTCGACCTGTCGCCGCCGGGTTATGATTTTAATATCGAACTGCCGGTAGCGCCGGCAGCAGTTCCCGGCCAGACACCGCTGGTTTAACAGCTTTTCTGTCTCGACCGCTTCAAGTTCTTACAATAAATAAGCCGATAAAAATATGACAGCTTATAGAACATCGGGCTCAAAAAATGAGTAAAATAAAAAAAGACAGTTGACAAAAAAAGAAATTCGGTTTTAATACTTCATAAAGACAAAAAATAAAAGAGGTGCAAAATGACGAAAAGTTTGATAACAATTCTTATGGCAGTTAGTGTAAGTCTGGGTCTGGCATTTATGCCCGGCTGCGAGAGCAGCGCTCAAACTGATGCCCTTATTGGTACAGGAGTTGGCGCTCTCGCTGGTCAGGCAATAGGCCATGATACCAAATCAACACTGATTGGGGCGGCGGTAGGTGGCGGCGCCGGATATGTGGTCGGCAACGAACAGGACAAGAAAAAAGATAAGGCAGAAACACAGGCTGAAATAAACAGCCTCCGCCAGGAAATGAGTACTGTCACAGTCAACATCACCAACGCCAACGGCTCTATCACGCCGGTAACGCTACGAAAGCAGGGTGTTGGTTATCTTGGCCCCAGAGGCGAGTATTACAACAGTCTGCCGACCGAAGAACAGCTAAGACAGGCAGGCTACGGCCTCTAACAAGACGCAAGACCTGAATCTGTGGTCTGGAGTCTGGAGTCTGGAGTCTGGAGTCTATGTAGGATTATACGCCATTGAGGCATAGCCGGGCTGTCTTCGAGGCCGGTTAGGCCATTTCAATTCGTCAAACAAAAACTCGGTGGCCCGGCGTATCATTACCGCCGGCATAGATGGACTCATCTCTAATGAGCCGATTACATCGTTGTCACATTCGCTTAACGTGTTCAGCAGGTAGTCCCAGTTCTGACGCGATATACCGCCTCGCAGGCCGGTCGGCTCGTGGTCGTCTATCTGGCCATAATTATCCGTCAGATGCAAATGGGCCACTCTCGGCGCAAGACCATCGACATATTCCTTGAAGGAGAACTGAGGGTCAAGATTGGCATAGCCGGCGTCGAAGCAATACCAAAGCGACTCGAACCTCTCGCCGACCATTTGAAGCGTCGGCAGACGCCCGGTCTCAAGACATAGTTTGACCTGATTATCTTCGGCCAGTTTAACAACCTCGGCGGCAAAATCATAGCTGTCAAGTTCTGACCCGTCGGGAATGTTGAGGCTTCGCAAATCAGCCACGATATTAGCGCCGAGCAGCTTGGCGCATTCTATCTGCTCATCCCACTGTTCCAGTGTCGGCTCATCGCTTCGGCAGCGCATCGAAACCAGCATATCCTCGGTGGCGGCAGCAAGCCTGGGCCAATTCTGCCTCTCATAACGGCACTCATTCTGCCCTTTTATATTGGGCCATAACTCCACACCAAAGCCCAGCGACTTCAGGAACTGACATTCCTGCTCGAAAGAAAGGTTATTCTCGCGCCACCAGAACACCATTGTGGAAACAACATATCTAATTTGCATGGGTCCCTGTCTCCATATAAAGCTCACATATCGACTCGGCCATCCCTTACTCCGCAGGATGCCTTACGGCGGGGAGTGCGGATTTCTTCTCCAGCTATTACTATCGATTGAAAAGGATTAAGGCTTCAAACTTTCTCAAAAATCATACTATTTTGCGGGAAAACAAGCACAATTTTGAGGTGCGGCAGCTTTGTATATCTGCCTTTGGTCCAATAATAAATACAGGCCTGATACTGTCGGCGGGGCCGACAGCAATCCAAATTCAATAAACCGGAGAAAATTTTTATTGAAATTCGCACCGATATTATTAGAATATGTAGTTTTATATAAGGAATAGCGCAAAATATGAAAAAAGACATACACCCAAAATACGAAAAGGTGCTGGTCCACTGCGGCTGCGGCAACACATTTGAGACACGCAGTACCGTCAAGGAAATCCACGCAGAAGTCTGCTCAATGTGCCATCCGTTTTATACGGGCAAGCAAAAATATGTCGATACCGCAGGCCGAATAGAAAGGTTCCAGAAAAAGTACGGCCAGGACTACTTCAAAAAACCTAAAAAAGACCAGCACAAATAGCTGCATTCCACCTGTGGTGAGCGATGTCGAACCACCTGTGGTGTTCGCTGCTGAACCGCCTGTGGTGAGCAACGTCGAACCGGTATAATAGCGTTTAGTGTTCAGCATCCGGGCTTTCTTTCCACATACTATATGCTATCCGCCATTTTTTATTTTCCGTGGAGGCCATATCTATGGCTGAAGTAAAAGACACTCTTTTGAGCAAGCTGGACGAGCTTGAGCAACGCCACAGGGAAATTGAAACACAGATTGCCGACCCGGCGATTGCAGGCAACCATGCCAAACTGGTGGCGCTATCCAAAGAGCAGGGCAAGCTGAAAGCAACGGTCGCAAAATACCAACAATACAAAAAGATAACCACCGAAATAAAAGACGCCGAGCAGGTCATCAACGACAGCACGGTGGACGAAGACTTCAGGAATTTGGCGAAGGAAGAACTTGGCGAGCTTGAAACCAAAAAGAACGCCCTTCTTGAGGAAATCCAGAACATCCTGGTAATGTCCGATGTTATCGGCATCGATTCGGTCATAATGGAAATACGAGCAGGCACGGGCGGCGAAGAGGCAGCACTGTTCTCGCGCGATTTGTACAATATGTACACAAAATACGCCGAGGACCGCAAATGGAAGGTCGAGCCATTGAGCTTCAGCCCGGCGGAAATGGGCGGCTTCCGCGAAGTTATCTTCGGCATTAAGGGCGAGGGAGTCTGGTCGGAATTAGGCTACGAGGCAGGCGGCCACCGCGTCCAGCGAGTGCCGCAGACCGAATCCCAGGGAAGAATTCACACATCAGCCGCCACCGTGGCCGTCCTGCCGGAACCACAGGAGGTGGACATCCAGATAAACCCCAATGATGTCATCGAAAACGTCTGCAGAGCGGGCGGCCCGGGTGGACAAAATGTCAATAAAGTCAGCAGCGCTATAAGACTCGAACACGTCCCGACCGGAATCACCGTCAATATGCGGGAAGAACAAAGTCAGCACAAGAACCGTGCAAAGGCCTGGCGGCTGCTGAAAAGCAAAATTTACGACCTCTATCAGACAAAGGAACGGACAAAAAGAGACTCGCAGCGAAAAACTATGATTGGCTCAGGCGACAGGTCTGAAAAAATAAGAACCTATAATTTCCCGCAGAACCGTCTGACAGACCATAGAATAAACCTGTCGCTTTATAATTTAGACAGGATAATGGCCGGCAATATGGACGAGTTAATCGCCGCACTGAAAAATTACGACAGACAGCAGAGACTAAAAAACCTTTAAAGACAACAGACTAAAGACCCAAGACTCAAGACCAAAGACTAAAGACCGAAGGGAGAATAAAATGGCAAGAGATTTCAAGAACATAAAGGCCTGGCAATATGCCGATGATTTAGCTGTGCTGGTGTACTCTAAAGCCACGTCTTTTCCCAAAGAGGAGTTGTACGGAATTACATCTCAATTAAGAAGGGCTGTAGTATCAGTACCCGCCAATATAGCTGAAGGCACAGGCAGAGAACACAAAAAGGAATATCTCAATTTTCTATACATAGCAAGAGGCTCGATAGCAGAGACAGAATATCTTTTGCATCTTGCAAACCGCTTAAAATATTTACAAGACAGTGACTATAAAAAGCTGGAAGAGATAAGAAAAGAAACCGCTAAAACATTGCAGGGACTTATAAACTCAGTGAAAAAAGAAGTCAACGAATAAAATCTATATTTGAGTCTGGAGTCTGTAGTCTGGTGTCTGTGGTCTGGTGTCTGTAGTCTGGTGTCTGTAGTCTGGAGTCTGTGGTCTGGAGTCTGTAGTCTGGAGTCTGTGGTCTGGAGTCTGTAGTCTGGGGTCTGTGGTCTGGAGTCTGTGGTCATGATTATCGTTGTCACCGGAATGGTCGGTGTTGACAAGAAAAGCTACCTTCAAAAAGTATGTCAATTCGCCGCCGGATACGGAAAAGAAGTCCTGTTATGCAGCGTCGGCGAGCAGATGTATGCCGAAGCACCGGATATCCCCGCCAGCAAAATTCTCGATATACCGATGAAAAGATTAAGCTCGCTTCGCCGCAGCGCATTCAAGGACATTATCGCAAAAGCCAAAAAGGCACCCAATTTAATCGTCAACACGCACGCAACCTTCCGCTGGCGGCACGGCCTGTTTCCCGCTGTTGACTTCGACCAGATGCGGCAGCTCAACGCAGATATGTATATCTGTCTGATTGACGGCATCGTCGCACTGCACAGGCGCCTCTGCGATGAACACTCCACGGAACACACACTCAAAGACTTAATTGTCTGGAGGGAAGAAGAAATCATCGGCACAGAAATGCTCTGCAAAGGCATTGATGAAAATATCCCTTTTTACTGCCTTGCGCGGGGGGCCGAGCGGGAAACTATCGAAACGTTCTATAGACTCGTCTTTGCCCGCACGTATAAGAAGGCGTATTTGAGCTTCCCTATGACCCATGTTGACGATATGGAAACTGCCAGAGAAAAAATTGGCGAATTCCGACAGTCGATGAAACAATTCTTTACCTGTTTCGACCCGGGCGATTTGGAAGAATCATATCTGCCGCAGTATGCCCGCCAGGCCGTCCGAAAAGGAGCGGATTTTATCGAAGTGGCGGCTTTGGGGCAGAAAGTCCGGCTGGATTTGCGTGAGGTTCAGCAGATTGAGCGGGACATTAACAGCCAGATATACGCCCGCGATTTTCTGCTGATTGACCAGTCGGATATGATAATCAGCTTTATCCCTGCGCTATCCGACGGCAGGGCGGGAATATCCAGCGGCGTCGAGAGAGAGCTTCAGCACGCTCACGAAGCAGCCAAGGAAGTTTATGTAATCTGGATGGCCAAACAAAGACCCTCGGTATTCGTCACACAAACCGCCACTAAAGTCTTTTCAGATTTGGACAATACATTAGCGTTTTTCAAAAGTAAAGGATACCTAAAAAGAGACGTTGACAAATAAAGCGTTTCTGACTTATATTGCTGGTTAAAAATAAGGGATTTCTTATGAAACAGTTCAAAATCGTTGTGGAGAAGCACCCTGATGGCTACGTAGCTTATCCATTGGGACTCAAGGGTGTTGTGGTCGGACAGGGAAATACTTACGAAGAAGCCCTTTCCGATGTAAAGTCGGCAATCCGTTTCCATATCGAAACCTTTGGAAAAGAAGTACTGGAGATAGAGCCGAGAATTCTTGAGGCCTTCGTTGCAGAAACAGGAGTGGAAGTCTGATGGCAAAGTTTCCTGCTGATGCGCCAAAGCGAAAGGTGGTAAAAGCTTTGGAAATTCCGGGCTTCAAAATCATAAGAGAAAAAGAGCACATTTCTATGGTGCGGGAAAACCCTGATGGAAGTAAAACTCCTTTGACTATGCCGAGCCATCCGAAAATAAAAGCATCCACATTAAGGACAATCTGCACCCAATCCGGAATTACAAGAAATGCGTTTCTGGAGGCTTACAGAAAGGCATAAACTCAGCAACTGCGGATAAATTGCTATTACCAAGATTTGCCTTATATAACATAAAAGGTTTGCTTCGCCCGCAATAACAAAAATCGCAAAAAACAATAAGAGTTATGAATGTCCAATATCGAACACCGAATATCAAGTGAGGAACTGGCAGGCCGCATCGACCATACGCTGCTGGCCGCGACAGCGACAAGCGAGCAAATCAAACAATTGTGCCAAGAGGCGAAAGAGTATGGATTCTGCGCCGTATCTATAAATCCCCGATGGATACCTTTGGCAGCAGAAGAACTGCACGGCTCGAAAGTCAAGGTCGGCGGCGTGGTCAGTCTGCCGTTAGGCGCAGATACTACAAAAATAAAAATTGCACAGGCACAGGATGCCATTTTTGACGGCGCCGATGAAATTGATATGGTCGCCGATTTGGCGGCGATAATCGAAGGCGATTCGATATACCTGTCTAACCAGATACAGGCGGTATTGAAAGTCTGCCATTCTATGAGGCCGAAGGTCCTGCTGAAAGTGATAATCGAGTCTGCCGCTTTAACCAACGACCAGAAAATTTTCGCCTGCCAAATCGCTGATAAATGCGGCGTTGATTTCGTAAAGACAAGCACAGGAATGAACCCGGCCGGCGGCGCTACCATCGAGGATATAAAACTGATGAAAGAGGCCGCCCCAAACTGTAAAATAAAGGCAGCCGGCGGAATCAGAACCGCAAAACAGGCGCTCGATATGCTCGATGCAGGCGCAGACAGGATAGGAACCTCATCAGGGATACAGATTATAGAACAGTTCAAAGCAGGATAGTGACAATGACGACACAAACAGCCGCTGCAAAAATTAAAAAAGCCGCCTGCAAACTGCATTATAAAAAAATCCGCACATCTATAAACCTGCCTGCATTAAACGAGATGTTTGCCCGATTAGAGTCGCCTTCAATTCTCGGCGGCAATCCCGCCAGAAAAGACGCAGGCAGATTCAGTTGCTGGGCCGCTTGTCCGAAAGAAATATTCGAATTCCGAGCCGGAGAGAAAAACCCATTCACCAAACTTGCAGAAATGCTAAATAAATACCGGCTCAACACGGACCTTGAAACCGACCTGCCGAAGGGAATCTTCGCCGGCGGCTGGGTGGGATATTTCAGCTACGAGCTTGGCAGATACATCGAAAAGCTGCCGCAGACGGCAATAGACGACCTCGAAATGCCTCTCATTCGACTGTGCTTCTACGACAAAGTTTTATGTTATGACCACGTTGAAGGCGACATCTGGCTGATTGCACTGGAACTTCCCGACGATACTGAAAGCCCGCAGGAAAAATTAGAAATTCTGGAAAAGCTGCTGACAAAATCGCAGGAAATTGCCGTTGCGCCCCCCTGCTGCGGTGACATAGACAACATCGACTTCTCGCAAGTTCGATGCAATATGGACAAGGATTATTACCTTAAGGCGATTGAAAAGATAAAACGCTATATTTATGATGGCGACGTATATCAAATCAATTTCTCGCAGCGGTTCGAATGTGATTATAAAGCCCGGCCTATCGACCTCTTCCACTGGCAAAACCATTACAACCCAAGCCCATACTCTGCGTATATCGACGGCGGTGATCTTTATATCGTCAGCACCTCGCCCGAAATGTTCATTACAATATCCGACGGCGTTATCAGCACAAAGCCGATTAAGGGCACCCGGCCCCGCATAAATGAATCCGCCGAGCCGCAGGCCGGACAAATAAACGCAAAAAACTTTGACGAGCTTGTCAACAGCAAGAAAGAGCAGGCAGAGCTTAATATGATAATCGACCTCGAACGCAACGACGTAGCAAGAATCTGCAACCCCGGAACAAGAAAGGTCGTTCAGCCGCGAACAATTGAAAGCTACCCGACGGTCTTTCACGCGGTAGCAACGGTCGCAGGACAGCTTCGGGAAGGTATTACATTTTGCGATGTCCTGCGTGCAATGTTCCCCGGCGGCTCAATCACCGGCGCCCCGAAGGTCCGTTCTATGGAAATCATTGACGAGACCGAGCCAACGGAAAGAGGCGTTTACACAGGCAGTATCGGCTTCATCAGCGTTGATGGAAGTGTCGGCTTGAATATCGCCATACGAACAATTATTATCAAAGATAGACCCGTCCTGAGCCGAGTCGAAGGAAAGGCTTATGCCCAGACCGGCGGCGGTATCGTCGCCGACTCCGACGCAGAAGCCGAATGGGACGAAACTATTACTAAAGCAAGAGCATTAGTAGCGGGAATAAATAGCGTACAGCGTAGAGCGGGTAGCGGGTAGCGGGTAGCGGGTAGCGGATAGCGGGTAGCGTATAGAAAAAATGCAAGACTTGGAACCATAGCGAAAGAGTTGTAAAAGTTAAAGATAAAAAAATAAACTTTCAAAACATCAGAGCGGAGAACATATAGTTATGAAGACAAAATCCTTCAGAGACCTTATCGTTTGGCAGAAAAGCTACAGATTGGTCTTAGAAATCTACAAGATGACCAAAAGCTTTCCGAAGACAGAAACCTATGGGCTGTCGCAACAAGTGAGAAAAGCTGCCGTATCCATACCCTCCAATATAGCTGAAGGATACGGCAGAAAACATAAAGCCGAATACCAGCAATTTTTATCTATTGCCTATGGTTCGCTGCTGGAGGTCGAAACCCAATATTCGCTGGGAGTTGATTTAGAATATGTTAGCAAGTGCGAACCAATAGAAAACTTACTAAAAGAAGTCGGCGCCATGTTATACAGAATGTTGAACCCTGTATACTACACTATACGCTGAACGCTGTACGCTAAACGCTAAATTATGGAAAAGGTTTTTCTAAATGATAAGTTAGTTGATGTTGACAAGGCCCACATATCGGTCACCGATAGCGGCTTCTTGTATGGTGCCGGTCTTTTCGAGACGATGCGAAGCTGCAACGGCGTGGTCTTCTCGCTAAAAGACCATTTAGACAGATTATTCTTCAGCGCCAATTCACTATCAATAAAAACCTACGACAGAAAATATATTACCGACGCCATATACAAGGTCCTCAAGGCAAATAAATTAACCGATGCACGGCTTCGGCTGACAATAACCTCAGGGCCAATGTCCCAGCCCGACGAGCAGCGCAAACCTACCTTGCTTATCGCCGCCACACAATTGCAGTCTTATCCGCCGGAATATTACAAAAAAGGCGTTATGGTTGTTATGTGCCCATTTCGGCAAAATACCGCAGAACCCACTTATGGCCACAAAACAACAAGCTACCTGCCGCGGATGCTCGCCCTTCAATACGCACACCAGAGAAGAGCTGCCGAGGCGTTGTGGTTTACCGTGGATAATCGTTTGGCTGAGGGCTGCATAAGCAACATATTTCTGGTCAAGGATTCGACCCTGCACACCCCGCCGATTGAAACGCCTATCCTCGCAGGAGTGGCGAGAATGACCGTCTGCCAAATCGCCGTAAAAAACTCAATCAAGCTCATCGAAAAAGCCCTCTATATCTCCGATATCCTCGACGCCGACGAAATTTTCCTGACCAATGTCATTATGCAGATTATGCCCGTCACCAGCGTGGAAAGACACACGGTAGGCGACGGCAAGCCCGGCCCAACGACTAAAAGATTGCAAAAATGCTTCGATGAGCTTATAAAGAGCGAGTGCAAACAAAACAAATGAAAATAAAGGCGATTGCAGATAAAATAGAAAAGATAGTCCCGCTCAAACTGGCTCAGGACTGGGACAACGTCGGACTTCTTATCGGCGATGCGCAGCGCAACGTAAAAAACATCCTGCTGACCATCGACATAACCGGAGACGTCCTCGCCGAAGCAAAAAAACTCAAAACCGACCTGATTATTAGTTACCACCCCGTGATATGGAACGGCTTAAAGAAAATCACCGCCGATGACCCAAGCAGCATAGTCTATAAGCTGATTCGCTGTGATATTGCGGTCTTTTCCATACACACCGCCCTTGATGCCGCCACGGGCGGAGTCAACGACGGCCTGGCGGAAATCATCGGCATCGTCGATGGCAAACCAATCGGCGATTATGTCGATAGCCCGGCGGGCGACAATTACAAGCTCGTTGTTTTTATTCCCGTCAAATCGGCGGCCAAAGTGGCGAACGCAATCTTCGCAGCCGGCGCAGGAGCCATCGGCAATTACAGCCATTGCGGTTTTACGGCCGAGGGGCAGGGAAGCTTTCTGCCTCTGGCCGGTGCAAAACCTGCCATCGGCAAAAGAGGAAGATTAGAAAAGGTCGAGGATGTCAGATTCGAGACAATTGTGCCGGCGGAAAAATTAGACGCTGTAATAACAGCTATGAAAAAGGCGCATCCCTACGAAGCGCCGGCCTTCGATTGCTTCAGACTCTACGACAGCCAAGCCAAATTTGGATTAGGCAGAATCGGAAAATTAGCCAAACCGACACAGATGAGCAAAATTATAAAAAGAATTAAAAAACATACCGGTGCAAAGGCCTTCGGCATCATTGGAAACGAAAGAAAAGTGGTAAAAACAGCAGCCGTTTGCGCCGGCTACTGCGGCAAAATCATCAATTCCGTCATCGCCGCAAAGGCCGACCTATACCTCACCGGCGAACTGAAACATCACCAGGCCCTTGCCGCTGCGGAAGCCGGTTTGACCTGCATCTGTTTAAGCCATACCGTATCCGAGCGATTCATACTGAAAAAATTCGCCAGACATTTGCAAAAAGAATTAAACGAATTATCCATCAGGATAAGCAAAAAAGATAACGACCCCTTTAAGTGGAAAATAATATGACAGAAGAACAAGAAGGAACATCGAACGTTGAACATCTAACACCGAATGAAAAAGTAACTGATTTGCCGCAGGAGAGCCAAAATCTGGAAGTGACGACCGAGTCGGTGGTGGAGGCGGTTCTCTTTGCAAGCGATGAACCTTTAAGCACAGGTCGGCTTGTCGGTATCATCGGCGCAACCAATGCGCAGATACATCAGCATATCGACAACCTGAATAATAAATACCAGGCCAACAACAATGCCTTCAGAATAGAGCAAATCGCCGGCGGCTACCAGATGCGGACTTTAAGCTCTTACAATCACTGGCTCAAAAAACTGCTCCGTGAACGCGACCAGACCAAACTCAGCCCCGCAGCCCTCGAGACGCTTGCGATAATCGCATACAAACAGCCCATTATTCGCGCCGACATCGAGGCCGTCAGGGGCGTTGCCGTCGGCGAGATAATCAGAAACCTTATGTATAAAGGTCTGGTTAAAATTGTAGGCCGGGCGGAAGTCCTCGGCAGGCCGATGCTGTATGGAACAACAAAAAAGTTCCTCGAGGCCTTCGGCCTGAACTCCCTCAAAGACCTGCCTAAAATCGAAGAGCTTAAAAAACCGCCGGCTTAGACAGAATCTCTTTCTGCTTCGCTGAAGAAAAACCTGTTATCCTGCCGATATAAACATATTATCGGAAGTAGTCTGTTTACAAAGTAGCTGTGGTTCGACAAGCTCACCACAAAGTTGTATTTCCGGAGACAGTATGAAAAATAGAATTATCCTTACAGTAGTATGGTTTATCGCCGTTTTTGTCATAACCGGCTGTCAAAGGCATCAGGCCAAGCAATATAACAGGCAATTGCCGCCGGGCGAGCTTGCGCTTCGGAAAATAACAAACCCGGAGGAAATCCCCGATTTCACCTACGGCTGCTACAATGTGGCCGATGTGCCGAGGGCCGTCAGCAACAGCCTGAACTACCTTAGCAAGCCCTCCAGCAAACAATTCTTCCCTTACGGCGAAATCACCCACGAGCACGCGGTAGAAAGTCTCAAGGCCTTCAAGACGCTAATCGACTCCGGCCTTCGCGGCCCGCAGTTGAACGACGCAATTCGCCGGCAGTTCGACGTCTATATCTCGGTCGGGTGCGATGATAAAGGCACCGTGCTTTTCACCGGCTACTATACGCCGATATTCGACGGCTCGCCGGTCGCCACCGAGCAGTTCAAATACCCGCTGTTCAGCCAGCCCAACGACCTCGTAAAAGATTCACTTGGACAGATACTCGGCAGACGTATGCCGGACGGCGAAACCAAACCATACCCGCCGCGGGCCGAATTAGAATCCTCCGATATGCTCAAAGGCGGCGAGCTATTCTGGCTGGCTGACCCCTTCGAGGTATATATCGCCCATGTGCAGGGCTCGGCAAAAGTAAGACAGCCCGACGGCAAACTCGTCACCACGGGTTACGCAGCCAATAACGGCTACGAATACCACAGCATATCCGAAGAGCTGGTCAAAGAAGGCAAAATCAAGGCAGACCAGTTGAGCTTGTCTGCTATGATAGATTTCTTCAGGCAGAACGCAAATCTCGTATCAGAATACACTGGCCGCAATCCCCGGTTTGTGTTTTTCCGCAGGGATGAAGGCCCCCCACGGGGCAGCATTAATGAGCCGGTAATAACACTGCGGACCATTGCGACTGACAAATCAATCTACCCGCGGGCGTGTCTGGCATTTGTCTCCACCACCCTGCCCCGTACGATAGGCGGAAATATTTATCTGGACCCATACAAAGGTTTTGCTCTCGACCAGGACACCGGCGGAGCAATCCGCGCACCGGGCCGGTGTGACGTATATATGGGCGAGGGCGACACAGCCGGCAAATTAGCGGGGCAAATCTATCAGGAAGGCCGCCTGTATTATTTGTTCCTCAAGCAGACTTTCGCCGAGTCAATGCCGCCGCTGCCGGACAAACAATAACCCTTAAAACTCAAAATCCCGGATTTCAAATCTCCCCGCCGTCTTTGCACTTTACAAAGACGACTGCCTCTGCTACAATCGCCCGCTGAACAACGTATAAAAATTCGGTCGTAAAATACGCAATGGCGGGCAAAATTATAATTGACTTCGAACGCTGCAAGGGCTGCGGCCTGTGTGTCACAGTATGCCCACGGCTTGGTATCGTAATCTCCAAAAAATCCAACAAAAAAGGTTATTTCCACGCTGAGAAAAACACTGACGACTGCACCGGCTGCGCAATGTGCGCCATAATCTGCCCCGATACTGCCATCGAGGTCTTCCGCGAAAACAATAAACCAGCCGGAAAAACCAAACCAGGATTAGCCAGGGAGAAAGCGTGAGTCCTGCTAACAACGAAAGGATTCTGATGTGCGGTAATGAGGCGCTTGCGGAAGCGGCGATACTGGCCGGCTGCGACGCATACTTCGGCTACCCCATCACGCCGCAAAACGAAATCCCCGCCTATATGTCCGAACGAATGCCGCAGGAAGGCCGGGTTTTCCTCCAGAGTGAAAGCGAGCTTGCAGCCATCAATATGGTCTTCGGCGCATCAGCCACCGGCAAAAGGGCTATGACAAGCTCATCCAGCCCGGGCATCAGTCTTATGCAGGAGGGCATCAGCTACCTCGCAGCCGCAAAACTGCCGGCCGTTATCGTAAATGTAATGCGCGGAGGCCCCGGCCTGGGCAACATCGCCCCGTCGCAGGGCGATTATTTTCAGGCCACCCGCGGCGGCGGCCACGGCGATTACCGAACCATTACCTTCGGGCCTTCGAGCGTGCAGGAGCTGGTCGATTGTATGCCGCTTGCCTTTGACCTCGCCGACCAGTATCGAACACCCGTTATGGTCCTCGCCGACGGCATCCTTGGCCAGATGATGGAACCGATAGTCCTTAAAAAAAAGCCCCCTCGGAAACTTCCTCCCAAAGACTGGGCGCTCACCGGCGCAGCCGGCAGAAAACAAAACATCGTCAGGTCGCTGTGGCTCGCTGAAGGCGCACTCGAACAGCTTAACTATGAGCTGCAGGCCGCTTACAAACAGATTGAAAAAAATGAAGTCCTTTGCGAACAATACAAACTGGACGACGCCGAAATTGTTGTCGTTGCTTACGGCACAGTGGCAAGAATCGTCCGCTCCGCTGTGGATAAGGCAGAAAAAAAAGGCATCAGGGCCGGCTTGCTCCGCCCCATCACCCTCTGGCCTTTCCCAGCAGAGCAGGTAAGCAGGGCCGCCGATGACCTTAAGATTTTTCTCGTCGTGGAAATGAGCTGCGGCCAAATGGTCGATGACGTAAAACTCGCCGTCGCGGGAAAATCGCCGGTATTATTTCACGGACGGCCCGGCGGCGGAGTCCCAACCGTTGACGAGGTCCTCGAAAAAATCAGGCAGCTCTCAATAAGACCGAGGGCAAAAAATTAAACTATGAAAATGGAAACAGTATTTAAGCGAACACCTGTTCTTAAGGACAGCATAACGCATTACTGTGGAGGGTGCGGACACGGCATCGCTCATCGTTTGACGGCGGAAGTAATCGACGAGCTTGGCATACGCGGCCGAACTATCGGCATCGCCCCCGTAGGTTGCGCCGTGCTGGCGTATGATTACCTCGACGTGGATATGGTCGAGGTCGCTCACGGCAGGGCGCCGGCGGTCGCAACAGGTATGAAAAGAACAAACCCCGACAAAATAATCTTCTCCTATCAGGGCGACGGCGACCTCGCATCCATCGGCGCTGCCGAAATCCTCCACGCCGCCCACAGGGGCGAGCAAATCACCGTTATCTTTATAAATAACGCCGTCTATGGAATGACAGGCGGCCAAATGGCCCCTACCACTATCATCGGCCAGCAAACCGCAACCACGCAACAGGGCAGACAAGCCGTCGGCCAGGGCTACCCACTTCAGGTATGCGAGTTGCTCGCAGTGCTTCCCGGCACAATCTATATCGAGCGATGCGCCCTCAGCAGCCCTGCTAATGTCCTCAAGGCAAAAAAAGCCCTCAGGCACGCCTTCGAATTGCAGGTCAATGGCGCACAGGGCCTGTCGCTCGTTGAGCTGCTTAGCCCCTGCCCGACATACTGGCGAATGACGCCGGCCAAAGCAATGGAATGGATTGATAACGAACTGACAAAGGTCTTTCCGCTGGGACGATTTAAAGGTTAAAATGTAAAAACCAGCTTCTCTAAATAACAGGTGTGCTATGAAAATTTATTGGTCATGGAAATCATTCCCTGAATGGGGAGAATTGCCAGAAAACGAACGCAAAATGATCTGGAAAAAATGCCTTACAAAAACCCTTCGACATTGGCAGACTTGGGTTGCCTTTTTTGGATGTATTTTCTGCATAGCTTTGGGTATAACTTTATCACACTGCTGGCACGGTTTCATCAGCAGCATCATCGGCGGTATTGTCAGTGGTGCTATCGGTGGGTTTATTCTTGGCCAAGTTATTACCACAATAGGAAGACCCCACATCCGTGAATACCTCAAATCACATAACCAAGTATGTCCTGACTAATACGAGATACGAGATGCGAAATACGAGCAACGAGCTTTATGAAGAGGTAATCATCGCCGGGTTCGGCGGTCAGGGGATTATGGTGGCAGGCAAGCTCCTCGCCCAGACCGCAATGAACGCCGGCAAAGAGGTGACCTATATGCCATCTTACGGCGCAGAGGTCCGCCTCGGCACCGCCAATTGTATGGTTGTTATCGCTAATGAAAAAATCGCCTCGCCGGTCGTCATTAAGCCGGACTCTCTGATTGTAATGAACAAGGCCTCCCTGACCAAATTCGCCCACTGCGTCAAGCCGGGCGGCCTGCTGGTATTAAACAGCTCCCTGATTGAGGACAGGCCCCAACTCGATGAATCTATCGACATACTGGCAGTTCCTGCCAGCGATATCGCCCTCGAATTAGGCAATCAAAAGGCCGCCAATATGGTCTCGCTCGGCGCATATCTGCAAAGACGAGGATTACTCAGCGCCGATGACGCCGCCGAAAGTCTGCCCGACATCCTTGCCGAACGTTATCATAATACATTGCCGCTCAACACCGAAGCCCTGCGCCGCGGCGCTGAATTTGCAAAAAATACCCAACAAAAAAGAAAATCATAAACCGCACCCAATGAAAACGCAAAATACGCTGGAACAAAGAAAAAAGATGTCCTGCACACGATAGAAGTCCTCGAAAACTCCTTCTCGGACATCCCGCAATTTTGGGTGGAAAAATTAAACCTGCTGAAAGAAAACTGTCTTTAGTTTATAATGTCAAAAAATCGAAAGGTTGTCAGAATGAATTCGAGAGAGCGACTAAGTGCATCGCTGAATCACAAAACCGCTGACCACGTCTGCGTGGATTTCGGAGCAGGCGGCCAGACGGGAATGGGGGCCACTGCTGTTCACAAACTTCGAAAGGCCGTCCTCGGCGACGCCGATTATCGCGTCAAAATCATCGAGCCTTACCAGATGCTCGGCGAAATTGACGAAGAGCTTCGCCAGGCCCTCGGCCTTGACGTCGTCGGCATCAACACCCCCAAGAATATGTTCGGTTTTGCCAACGAAGGCTGGAAACCCTTCGAAATGAACGACGGCACGCCTGTCCTTGTCCCCGAAAAGTTTAATTTTACCAGAAACGATAACGGCGACACGTTTATGTACCCGGAGGGTGATACATCAGCCAAACCCTGTGCTAAAATGCCCAAAACAGGTTATTTTTTTGATGCTATCGAGCAACAGCACCCCATCGATGATAGTTCGCTCGACCCGGCTGATAACTGCGAAGAGTTCGGCCTGATAAGCGACGCAGACATCAGGTATTATGCCGATAACGCCAAAGACCTGTATAAAAATACCGACTATGGAATCTATATGACCATCGGCGGCCTTGCCTTCGGTGACATAGCTTTAGTCCCGGCAACCTGGATGAAAAATCCGAAGGGCATCCGCGGCATTGAAGAGTGGTACGTTTCCACCGTCACTCGCAGGGACTACGTATATAAGGTCTTTGAGAAACAGTGCGAAATAGCCCTCAAAAACATCGAAAAAATCGCCGCCGCCGTAGGCGATATGGCACAGGTGGTCTTTGTCAGCGGCACCGATTTCGGGACCCAGCGCGGGCCTTTTATTTCGCCGGATTCCTATCGCAGCTTATACAAGCCTTTTCAGAAAAAAATTAACGACAAAATCCACAAGCTCACCAACTGGAAAACCTTCATTCACTCCTGCGGCTCGATATACAAACTGCTGCCTGACATAATCGACGCCGGCTTCGACGTCCTGAACCCCGTCCAGTGCTCCGCAGAAGATATGGACCCTGTTCGCCTCAAAAAAGAATTCGGCGACGACCTTGTGTTCTGGGGCGGCGGCGTCGATACACAGAAAACCCTCCCCTTCGGCACCCCCGAAGAAGTTTATCGACAGGTGCGGGAACGTATAGAAATCTTTAATAAAAGCGGCGGCTTTGTCTTCAACAGCATTCACAACATTCAAAGCAACGTGCCGCTCGAAAATATACTTGCACTGTTTAACGCCGTCCAAGATAGTTACCGTGGATAATAAAATCCGCTTTATGCGAAAAATACAAAACTAATACTTACAAAGCAGGGAAACTTTATGATGTTAAACTGGTTCGACATTACCGTGTTTATGGCGTTTATCGGCATCGTTGTCGGCTTCAGCATCTTCAAAAGCCGAAAGGAAAAAACCAGCGAGGATTACTTTCTCGCAAGCAGGGACCTCAAGTGGTGGCTTATCGGCTTTTCCATCGTTGCAGCAAATATCTCCACAGAGCAGTTCGTCGGAATGGCCGGTCAAAGTGCCGGTAATGTCGGCCTGGCCGTCTCCGGCTACCAGCTCCTCGGCGCTGTCACCATCGTCTTTGTCGCAATCTTTTTCCTTCCTAAATTCCTCAGGGCCGGCATCTACACAATGCCCGAATATCTCGAATACCGTTATAACCCCGCAGCACGCGGGATTATGGCACTCTACACAATGGTCATATACGTTGCTGTCACCATCACCGCCGTGCTTTATTCCGGCGGCCTGACCCTGCACACCATATTCGATATGGACTTGGTAAAGGCCGTCTGGCTCATCGGCATCATCGCAGCCGTTTATACCACTTGGGGCGGATTAAAGGCCGTAGTCTGGGCAGACCTCTTTCAGGGTTCGACCCTCCTTATCGGCGGACTGGTCACTATGATACTCGGCTTTATCGCCGTCGGAGGCATACCCTCTTTCTTCAAGGCCAACGCCGACAGACTCCATATGGTCCTTCCCGCCGACCACCCCGAAATACCCTGGACGGTCCTGGTCATCGGCCTGTGGATTCCTAACTTTTATTACTGCGGCCTGAACCAGTTCATTGTTCAAAGAACCCTCGCAGCAAAAACTCTCAGGCAGGGACAGCTCGGTATCATTTTCGCCGCCGCACTCTGGCTGCTCGTGCCGTTTGCCATCGTCCTTCCCGGCATAATGGCTGTCCAGCTTTACGCAGACAAACTCGCTTCGCCGGACCAGGCATATCCTATGCTGATTAGAAATCTTATCCCCGTCGGAATGAGGGGCTTTATATTCGCCGCCATAAGCGGCGCGGTTATAAGCACACTTGCTTCGGTGTTGAACTCGGCATCCACCATCTTTACTATTGACCTGTTCAAACGTCACTTCCGCAAAAATGCCTCTCAAACCCTCCTTATCGGGATTGGACGCATTATGACCATTATCTTCGTTGTTATCGGCTGCCTGATAGCGCCAAAGCTGGCAGACCCGCGGTTCAAAGGAATCTTTCATTATATCCAGGAATTCCAGGGCTATATCTCCCCCGGAATCCTCGCGGCCTTTGTATTCGGTTTTATCGTCAGGCGAACTCCGCCGGCCGCCGGTGTCACCGCCCTGCTGCTTACCGTCCCCGTCTATGGTATCCTGCAATTGAAATTCTCCAATATCGCCTTCCTCAACAGGATGGCAATCACATTCGCAGCGCTGATTTTGGTAATGGCGGTCATCACCGCCTTCAAGCCTCTCAGGGAACCTAAAGTAATGCCTGTAAAGGCTGATTTTGATATGAAGCCGACACCATCGGTTTTATGGCTCGGCGGCGCAGTGATAGTCGCAGTCGTAGCTTTCTATATTATTTTCTGGTAACATATTCCCGCTTAATAGAGTAATAATTCCCAACGGAAGCTTTTGAATTATGACAGGAAAGGACATATCTATGACAACCGACAAAAAAACTAATCCCGCAGCAGCCGTTTATACGATGCTGATACTCTCGCTGCTTTGCATTGAATGTTTTATCGGCGAAGCTATGGCCGCAGACAAAACCGCCGCCTTTGAGTCGAGCATTTCTCTGGCCGGCCAATGGAACTTCCGTCTCGACCCGCAAAGCGTCGGTGAAAAAGAAAATTGGCGTAAAATTGTTCTGCCTCAAAGCATCAATCTCCCCGGCTCCACCACAGAAAACGGCTTCGGTGATGATATATCCGTTGACACAAAATGGACCGGCTCCATCGTTGACACATCCTGGTTCACCGAAAAAAAGTATGAAAAATATAGACAGCCGGGATCTATTAAGCTCTCCTTCTGGCTGACACCGCTTAAACATTACGTCGGTCCCGCCTGGTATCAGAAAACCGTCGAAATCCCCGGCAGCTGGCGAAACAAAAGAATCGTCCTTTTCCTCGAACGCCCGCACTGGGAAACCAAACTCTGGGTGGACGGCAAAGAAAAAGGCTCTCAGAACAGTCTGACCACGCCGCATATATACGACCTCGGCAAAATAAAGCCGGGCACGCACCTCCTGGCAATACGCATTGACAACACCGTAAAAATCGAAATCGGCATCGACTCCCACAGCATCTCCGACCAGACCCAGACCAACTGGAACGGCATCATCGGCAAAATCGAACTGCAGGCCACGGACCCCGTATGGCTCGACGACCTTCAGGTTTATCCCGATGTGCAGAACAAAATCGCTAAAGTCCGCATCACCGTTAAAACTGACCCCGGCAAAAAAATCAAAGGAACGCTCACCCTCCAGGCCCAATCATCCTGCTCTGAAAAACAGCACACGCCGCCTTCAGAAACTATGGACTTCACGGCCTCGATGCCGCTGACTATTATCGAAACAGAATATCCGATGACCGATGATGTCCTGCTGTGGGACGAATTTTCGCCGAATACATACAAGATGACCGCCACCCTCAACACAGCTAAATACTCCGACAGTAAAACCGTCGATTTTGGTATGCGGCAGATTGCCGCAAGCGGCACGAATTTTACCATTAACGGCAGAAAAACATTCCTCCGCGGCACCCTCGAATGTTGCATCTTCCCGCTTACCGGCTATCCCGATATGACAGTTGACGGCTGGATGAGAATCTTCCGCATCGCCAAAGCGCACGGCCTGAATCACATGCGTTTCCATTCCTGGTGTCCGCCCGAGGCCGCCTTTATCGCTGCCAATAAAATGGGTTTTATGTTCCACATTGAATGCGGCTCCTGGTCGAACTGTTTAGGTGACGGCAAAAGCGTTGACCGGTTCATTTATGACGAAAGCGACCGTATCCTGAAAACCTACGGCAATCATCCCTCGTTCTGCCTGCTCGCATACGGCAATGAACCGGGCGGCAAAAACCACATAGAATATCTCGCCTCGCTGGTAAAATACTGGCTGGCAAAACAAGACTCCCGCCGATTATACACAACCGCCGCCGGCTGGGCTTCTATATCGCAGAACCAGTATCAGGTCATTCCCGGCCCGCGCTGTCAATACTGGCAGGCCAACCTTACAGGCAGGTTAAACGCAAAACCGCCTGAAACCGCTACCGACTACAGCAGCTTCGTCGCCGAATCTCCTGTCCCGATTGTAAGCCACGAAATAGGCCAGTGGTGCGCCTACCCCAACTTCGACGAGATTAAAAAATACACCGGCGTCACACGCGCCTACAATTTTGAAATCTTCCGCGACAGTCTCGAAGAAAACAATATGCTCGACCAGGCAAAAGATTTCCTTATGGCCTCCGGCAAATTCCAGGCCCAGTTATACAAGGAAGAGATAGAATCCGCCCTGCGAACGCCCGGTTTTGGCGGCTTCCAGCTGCTTGACCTTCACGACTTCCCGGGCCAGGGCACCGCCCTGGTCGGCGTCCTCGACGCCTTCTGGGATGAAAAGGGCTATATCAAACCGCAGGAATACCGCCGGTTCTGCAGCCAGACCGTCCCGCTTGCCCGGATGGAAAAGCGGGTCTGGACTACTGATGAGACCTTCAAAGCCACAGCTCAAATCTCGCATTTCGGCCCTGCGCCCATCGAGAACGCGGTCGCCCTCTGGTCAATCTCCGATGTCGCAGGCCGCAGAATCGCATCAGGTCAACTGCCTGCCAAAACCATCCCGCTTGGCAACGCCTACCCGCTTGGCGAGATTGAGCTGCCCCTCTTGAACATCACCGACGCTCAAAAGCTCATCCTTACCGTTTCAATCGAAGGAACAGATTTCTCGAACGACTGGGATTTCTGGGTATATCCCAAAAATATTGATACCGCCGTCCCTGAAGATATCCTGATTGCCGACCGGTTAAACGAACAGGTTTTTCAGACGCTCCAAATCGGCGGCAAAGTCCTGCTCATACCCGCCAAAGACACCGTTAAAGGCGACGGCTACGGCAAAGTCCCCCCCGGCTTTACGACTATCTTCTGGAACACCCAGTTCACGGCAAGACAGGAACCCCATACCCTTGGCATCCTTTGCAGCCCCAGCCATCCCGCCCTTGCGGATTTCCCCACGGAATCCCACAGCAACTGGCAGTGGTGGGAGCTTGCTACCAAATCCCAGATTATGATACTTAACGCCCTGCCGCCTCAGCTTCGACCCATCGTCCAGGTCATAGACGACTGGAACACTAATCGCAGGTTAGGTCTTGTCTTTGAAGCAAATGTCGCCGGCGGAAAACTCCTCGTCTGCGGCATCGACCTGCAAAACAATCTCGACAAATGCCCCGTTTCAAGGCAGATGTTCCACAGTCTGCTCGCTTATATGCGAAGCGACAGTTTCGACCCGAAAATACAATGCGACCGAACGCTTATTACAAATTTATTCGATGCAAATACCCCTTAAATGCTTAATCGCACTGGCTCGGCTGATATAATTATGGCCACTGCTGGTTCCTGATACATCGAAAATTATGAAAAAATTATGACTTATAAGACTAAAAAAACTTGACAAACCCGGCGGTTTTATCCGAATATATTATTAACTATGTTGTACTTAGTTGTATTTGTTTAGTGGGGGTTTACGGATAGAAGGTGAAGGATTGAGTAATGCAGAAACATAAGTGTCCAAGGTGTGGCTATATCTATGACCCGCGGGTGGGACGCCCCGACAGGGGAACAAGGAAGGGTATCAACTTCGAAGACCTGCCCGACAACTGGGGTTGTCCTGAGTGTGGTGAAAAAAAGCAAAGCTGGCCGCCCTGGGCAAAGGTTGACGAGCCGCCCCCATCTTCAAAATAGCTTAATCAAACAGGCAATACCAAGACAAACCCATAATAAAAATAGCTATCCCGCCTCTCCCCGAGAGGCGGGATTCCGCAATTTTGCATTTTGCCTTTTGATTTTTACATTCTCAAACTGACTATTGGTCAGTTTGAGTTATATCGTTCGCATCGTTGGGCTCGGCTATCATCTTCAGCGGCAGTACGCCTTCTCCCCACATATTGGGCATCTCCAGCATCGGCCGGTTGCGCAGCTTATTAAACCTGGTTAATTCCTCCTCGCTGAGCGGTTCGCCTTTGTAGATGTGCGGAGAAAGGATTACAAGCAGTTCTGAATTATTTACGACCGTTTGTGTACTTTTGAAGATAAATCCAACTATCGGCAAATCTCCCAGAATGGGTATCTGGTCAACTTCTTTGGTTTTTTCCTGCCGCCTGAGACCTCCTATTACAACAATTTCACCATCTCTCAGAAGCACTGTAGTCTCGGCGTTTCTTTCGTCGATAATGGGAACACCAGCCAGGCTCGATCCAGTATTAACTTTCTGAGACGGTTTTACAGTAAGCATGATATCGTTGTTGTCCGTCACTTTTGCTTCTACTATTTCTAATGTAACACCTACATCCTTAAAATTCGTCTGTGTCATAGTTCCGCCTCCGCTCGTATCACTTATCTCTTGATACGGTATCTTTTCAACGGTCTCTATCGATGCACTTTTGCCGCTCATAAGCAGAATCCTCGGGCTGGCAAGTATCTCAACATCCCTCTTCTGCTGCAGCAGGTGAATAACATTGCGGATGTTGCCGCTGCTTGTATACACAAAGTCACCGCCTGTCCCCGTAGTATTGAACGCCGTGGCATTTCCTATTGTAGTAGAGGTACTCGCGGTGGACCCTAATCGTGTCGTGAGGTTCTGCCTGTAGCTTATGTCATAAAACTTGTCCGAAAGAATGTCCCAGTTCACGCCTATTTCCTTGTCGTCTTCAAGCTGAACATCGAGAATAACCACCTCTATCATAATCTGAGGCGGAGTCCCATCCGCCCTTTTTATCTCTTCGACAATCTTGTCTAAGTTCTTCCTGCCGTCCGAAATAATCAGCGAGTTGCTTTTTGCATCAACTGCGATTACTCCATACGCGGACAACATACTGTCAAGGACGGTTTTAAGGCTCTTGGCGTCGAGAAACTTCAGCATTACCGTCTGCACAGTAAGCTCCGGTATCGGCTGCGGCGACGTCGGCTTATTTCCAGACCCAAAAACTCTGCTCAGCAACGAACCGCTCTTCTCGGCGTCTATCGGCAAAAACGGGTTCTCGCGACCGACGTTATCTGTTACCGCTCCCTGTGTTTCATTAGGTTCTGCATACGCGTATCCCTGCTGCACAAGAACGAACGCAGCCGCAAACAGTAAAATTTTCAGATAAAATGACTTATTCATTTGTGAAAGTCTCCTCGTCATGAATTATATATACTGTTATCATCAGCTCGCACTCCAGTAAATCAGCTTCGCCGTCGGAAGAAAATATCTTGAGCGAGCGTATCAGCACCTCCTGCGGCCGCCCCGTCAGCTTCGCAAGAAAACCTATAATCTCTCCGTAAGACCCCGCAAGACTAATGGCAGCGCTATTCGAAACTATGACCTTCCTGTCCCCGAGGGAGATAAGCATCTTATCTACGTTGCCCAGAAAGTTTATGGAACGGGCCGTGCATTGTGCATCGTAGCAGATAGATTCAATGTTGCTGAAAAATCTGCTCGCCTCGGCCGGCGTAAACAGTTTCGTCCGGGCGCCGGCAAGTTCGGCCTTTAATCGCTCAACCTCTTTTTTGCTTGCTTCTTCACCGGTTCTAAGAATCACGTTCTTTCTTGCTTTGTCGCCGATTACAATCTCATATCGCTGCGCGGCCTGTAAACACTGGGCGTGAGGCCGGACAGCCCAGTTATAAATCGCTATGGCCATAATGCCGATTATTGCACCGGAAAAAGCAACCCTTGAAGTTCGGCTCGATCTCGCAAGTCTATCCATCAACATTGCTATAATCCTCCCTGTGCAACTAATGTGCAATTAACGGCATAAGAAACCAGATTGTCGGAACCTTCCCTTTTCTCCGCCTCTACTAATGTGGCGGACTCTATGTGCTTGCTCTCACCGAGCATATCGACAAATAGATGAATCGCCTCATAAGATGTTGACCACCCTTTTACCGCCAGTCCCGAACCGTCACTGCCGGCAATGCTGGTAATCCACAGCGACTCAGGCGTCTTGCGTCTTATTTCGTCAAGAACCAAACCCCAGTTGCCGGTATATCCAGAGCTTACAAGTTTGTTTAACTTTTCAATCTCCTCACGAAGATTGTTTGCCTGTCTTTTCAGCTTCGCCCGCTCGATTAAAAGGTCTGATGTTTCACAGGATGATTGCTCTTTCTTTTTCTCGTTGATAACCTTATCCGTTTTGTTCAGACTCACTTTCAATACCGCCACTACCATTAGCATCGCAAACAAAACGGCTACGGCAATATTGGCTGCTATCAGCATATCCTGCTTAACGACCCTCACCTCGGCGCTTTTGGGAGGCATCAGGTTTATTTTCAGCTTCGGCTGGGGAACGTCCAGCAACCTTACCGCCAGCCCCACTGCTATAAGACAGGCACCTTGTGCATCAGGACCTGCGGCAAATGACATATTCTTAGGTCCCGCCTCCGAAACCACTTCTATCTCCATATCGGGGAACCGGCTCTTCAAAAAACCGGAAATCTCCTCCGTATTTCGACCGTCGTGCCGGACCACCGTCACCACCCGCCAGTTCCGGGCGCTCTCGTCAATTTCCATTGCATAGTAGTGAATTATGGTATCTATCTCTTCCGCCAGGCACTTGCGGCTCTCCTCAGATTGGCATATATCTTTGCCGATGTCTCTCTTGCGAACAAAATCAAATGCCTGGTTTCGAAAAACAATCAAAGTTGCATCTGCCCCGTCAATGAGAGTTATCAATACGTTGGAATCAAGATTACCCGCTATCTCTTTCTCATAAAGGGCCCGGCAGCACGCAATCTCCGCCGGCTCAATGGCTTCGACTATAATACCGGCTTCCTGAAGGGCCTTCATAAGCTGGTTCACCTTCTCAATTTCCGTAGCCACCGTAAAGACCCGGCTGCTGCCGGTCTTGGAAGCGGATATCCCGCAATGGCCCGACATTATGTTCTTGCAAGGCAAAACCGCACAGTGTTTTGCCTCTTTCTGCACATACTGCCCTATATTGCCCGGCAAATTACCAGGCAACTGCATAATCTGCGTCAGCACAGGACGCGCAAACAACGAAACTACGGCTCGCCTTTTGCTTATCTTGCAGGAACTTTTCAGAGCTTTTATTGCTTTGGCCAGCAGGGCGGGGTCCTTCACGCTGCCATCCTCTATTGCCCCCGCAGGAGCCGGCCCACTTGCCGCCTTGACTATCTCCACCCCGTTCTTCGTCCGCCTCAGCAGCGCAAGGCTGATTTTGTCGTCGCAGATATCCACCCCTAACGACGTCCTGAACAGCGCAACGAATTGTCTTATGTCCTTCATCCTATTCATTTACTTTCAGACTATCTACTCTTATTATGTGCGGCGTGCTGCCGCTGCTTACCGTGATTTGTGCTTCGAGCGTCGCCTTGTATCCTTTCCACTCGTTGGTATCTGCCGTCACTGTTAGGATGTCATTGTTCACATCGACGCTGTATTGTCCGCCGGCAAAGTCCCCACCCGCCGGCAGCGTCCCCGTAAAATCCGTTGTAGTTCCATTGGCGTCAACACGAATCCTGGCAAACGCCTTGTTGAGGCCCGCTTCCGCAACCGCACGCGCCTGTGCAGCGTTGACCCTGTGCTGCGTCAGCCACACCTCCGACAGATTTATCTGCAAAATACCAATCACAAGCGCTGATACCATCATTATCACAAAAACGCTTATCACCAGTATAGAACCTTTGTTTCTAAACTTCCGCTTCATACCTCTCCTGAAAAATTACTGCGTAGAACCAGCTTTGCTTTTGGTATTATCGTCCACAATAAAGCCGGGGTTGCCGGATAACTCAAATATTCTCAGGTAGTAAGGATTGCAAAAAAAATTGATATGAAATTGCTGTTGTCCGCGGAAAAGTAAAATCTTATCGGGTCTTGGGGGCAGCTATCCGGCAGCACAAAAATCAAACCCAATGCGTCCTATAACATTACTCAAACGACTTCGCCGAGCTTTTTAATCTTTTCCTCTCTGCGCCCCTTGCTCTTCCGCCTTCTGTCCTGATTGCCTGATACCCTGCTATCCTGCCTCCTGTTATCCTGATATCCTGATGTCCTTCGTTTCGTCCCTCGTCCTTCTCCCGTATTCTGTCTCCTGCCTATGGTAATACCGGGCTACCTACAGTCAATATCGTGGCGAACCCATCACTAAATGCCCCCTCATAAGCACAGAGGTAATGCGAATCATCCACCCTGGATAAATCAGGAGCCCAGCTTTTTTGGATGTCATGGATGTAGCCAGTACTGCTGGTAACGGTGTCTGTTTGTGTGTCCACGCTCAACACCATCGCCTTACCTATATCAGCACCAGCCGCAGCTGCGTATGCAAGGAGATAGCTGTCACCTGTTATCCAGGCTAAAGCGGGCGTTTCACTCCCCGTGTCATACAGAATCGTGGCCCCCTTACCAATGGCCCAGGTACCGGTATTCACGGTCAGAATGCAGGCTTTGCCGGTCTCCAGCCATGCTCTGGTGCCGCAAAGGTGGTGTTCTTGGTCTATTCTAATCAATTCGTTATACTGCGCCTGTAACGGCTCAAACTGAAATAGGCCTGCTTCTTTGGTAACGGTTTTGGTAACGGTATTTACGGTTAAAACGACAGCCACTCCCCGAGAAGCTGCTTGCTCATAGGCGCAGAGGTGATGGATATTGTCTATGTTAGACAAGGCACAATATCTGGAATCACCCGTATCAAATTCAAAGGACGTCCCTTTGGTAATTGTTCTTGTGACGGTATTTACCGTTAGAATTACCGCAAAGCCATCGTTGCCCGGTCCCGTATAGGCACAGAGATAATTAGTAGCATCTATCTGACTAAGAACAGGGTTTAAACAATCAGCCGTGTCAAATTCAAACGGTGTCCCCCTGCTGATTGTCCATGTTACAGGATTGACCGTAAGGATTACTGCAAAGCCATCACCTTGGAATCCTGTATAAGCGCACAGATAATTTGTGGCATCGATACGCGCAAGGTCAGGACCTAAACAGGCTTTATTGTCAAACACAAGCGTAGTTCCCTTACTAATCGTCCAGTTACCGGTATTTACAATTAGAACCACCGCCCAGCCTTCTCCCGTAGCGCCTCCTACTGCCTTATAAACGCAAAGATGATGGCTGGCATCTATCCGGCACAGTGCAGGCTGTTGTCCGTTGCTCGTATCGAACTCAAACTGAGCGGCTGGCTCCTCTGTTACGGTCTGGCCGTCGCCAGCGGCACCTCCTGAGGCATTGGTTCTCAAATATGCCTGTCCCGTGAACGTCTGGTCCCTGCCTAACTCGGCTGCATTGGTAATCGTCGTCCGAACCTTCACTGTGCGAATTGAATTAACATCCGTAATCGCCGTATCCAAATCACACACATCATAACAGGTAAATTGCAACTTACTTACAGGCCCTGTTAATTCCGAAAGATTACCCACAGGCCCATACACAACATAATTGCTCGCGTCGATTTCATAGCGCATCGTGTTGCCGTCATTGTCCACAAACTGTATATAGCCGGTTGTTTCGCTTGAATTGCTGACCGCAGTTATGCTGTTTGCCTGGGCTAACTGTGAAGTAATATGGTCCACGAGGACCCTGCCGTTCTGAATGACTTCGACGTTTTCCCTTTTAGAATCCCAGCTATTCTGGATGGCTCTTATCTGCGGCACTACCGCGGCAAAGACTATTACCATAATACTCATCGCCACGAGCATCTCCACGAGGGTCATCCCTGCACCGGCCGTCCTCATCGTGCTGTCGCATTGTCGCGACAGGTCGCTCCGTTGCAGCGCCTCGGCCTGGTGCGGGGTCATCGCACATCGCGGTCTGTTTGGGCTTGTATAAATCCCCATTTACTTATCCATAAGTAAGTATTATATACTAACAACTGTGCCGACACTAATATCGTCCACGATAAAGGGAAGGTTGCTTAATAACCCAAACATTCTCAGGTAGTAAGGATTGCAAAAAAAGATTTGCTCTAAAATTGCAGTTGTCCGCGGGGAAATAAAATCTTATCGGGTCTTTAGAAGCAAATATCCAGCCGCTCAAAAATCAAACCCAATGCGTCCTATAACATTTTCTTATTGGACATTGGTTATCCCGAAGTATCGGGATGCCGTTCCTTCGGCATTGATTATTGGTTATCCCGAAGTATCGGGATGCCGTTCCTTCGGCATTGGTTATTGACTACTTGAGAATACCCTCCTGCCTCCCGTCCTCTGCCTGTCCGCCGAAGCTTTAGCGAAGGCGGATCCTCTGTCTTCTGTTTTCTGCCTGCCCTGCGTAGTCCCGCACCTATTGAAGATAGATAATGTTATGGGAGAGATTAATGTTATGATTGTTTTAGACAACAATAGGTGCGGGACGAAGGCGGGTCTTCTGTCTATGGTAATACCGGGGAACCTACAGTCAATATCGTTACGAACCCGTCATTGAATGGCCCCTCATAAGCACAAAGGTAATGTGAATCGTCCACCTTGGATAAATCGGGAGTCATTCCCTCTATGTCGTCATGGATAAATTCGGCGCCTTTGGTAACAGAGTCAGTTTGTGTGTCCACAGTCAACACCATCGCTTCGCCTATAGCACTTTCGGAGGGGCGATCACCTGTGTATGCAAGGAGATAATTGTTCCCGCTTATCCAGGCGAAAGCAGGGTATTCACCGATCACCGGGTCATATAGAATCGTGGTTCCCTTACCGATGGCCCAGGTACCAGTATTTACCGTCAAGATGAGGGCTTTGCCAACCGCCCCCCAACACCTGGAGGCACAAAGGTAGTGATTCACGTCTATTTTGCACAGCTCATTATGCATCGCCTGTTGCGCCTCAAACTGAAAAGGTGCTCCCCCTACTTTGGTAACTGTCTTTGGGGTGGTACCGGTATTTACGGCAAGAACGACAGCCACGCCCGCAGCAGATGCCTTCTCGTATGCACAAAGATGATGAACATTGTCAATGTTTGATAAGGCAATATGTCCGGCATCATCCGTATCAAATTCAAAGGGCGTCCCTTTCGTGACTGTTTTTGTAACGGTATTGACCGTTAGAATCACCGCAAAGCCATCACTGCCGACTCCACTATAAGCACAGAGAAAATCATCAGAGTCTATCTGACTAAGAACAGGGCCTGAACAATCAGCCGTGTCAAATTCAAATAGTGTCCCCATGCTGATTATCCACGTTACCGGATTGACGGTCAGGATTACAGCATAGCCATCACCTTTGTCTCCTTGATAAACACAGAGATAATTTGTTGCATCGATAGCCGCAAGGGCAGGACCTCCACAGGCTTTACTGTCAAACTCAAGCATTGCTCCCTTGCTAATCGCCCAGTTACCGGTATTTACGATTAGAACAACCGCATCGCCCCTTCCGCTGGCTCCTCCGAATCCCTTATAAACGCAAAGATGATGGCTGGCGTCTATCCGGCACAATACACCGCCTTGCCCGTTGCCTGTATCAAACTCAAACTGAGCGGCTGGCTCTTCTGTTACGGTCGTGCCATTGCCAGCGGCACCTCCTGAGGCATTGGTTCTCAAATATGCCTGGCCGATAAATGTCTGGTCCCTGCCTAATTCGGCGGAATTCGTAATCGTCGTCCGAACCTTTACCGTCCGTATCGAATTAACATCCGTAATCGCCTTATCAAGATTGCAGGCATCATAACAGGTAAACTGCAACTGGCTTACAGGCCCGGCTAATTCCGAAAGATTGCCTGGTGCGCCAAACACAACATAATTGCTGCCATTTATTTCATAGCGCATCGCATTGCCGTCATTGTCTAAAAACTGGATGTAGCCGTTTGTCACGCCTGAATTGCTCACCGCAGTTATGCTGTTCGCCTGTGCCAACTGTGTTGTGATATGGTCAATAAGGACCCTGCCGTTTTGTATGACCTCGACGTTTTCCCTTTTTGAATCCCAACTGTTGCGGATGGCCCTGAGCTGCGGCACGATGACGGCAAAAATTATTACAATGACGACCATCGCCATCAATACCTCCACAAGCGTCATCCCATAGTGCCGCTTTCCTCCGTCCTTGTGTTCAAAAACATACTTCCTTCTACGTATCTTCATATACACACCCCGCTGATTTTCTCCCAAACATAAACATCTTACAACTGCATACTCCCTTTATTGATGTTTGAAAAAAAACAAATAAAAACAGCCATCCCGACGAAGTCGGGTTTCCACAATTTTGCACTTTTAACTTTAAATTTTGAATTCTCAATTCCACCTTTTCGCCAGGAGCGTCTTGAGAGTCACCTGAATCTCGCTGTCATCGAGCGCGCCGTCGCCGTCATCGTTGTAACCTACCGACAGCAGAATCGTTCTCAAATTAGCATCGACAGGAACATCCGTCACCTTGCAGAAATACGAGCCTTCTATAGCCGAAGACGCATCATTAAAATTGGTCGAATAGCTGTATATCGACCGGCCTTTGATGTCCTCCAGCTTGGCCTCCGCCAGCGTAAGACTCCGCATCCTCCGTTCAATCTTAATATCGAGAATATGTGCGCTTGTCAGCCCCTTGAGTATCGGAACCATCGCAGCCGTCAGCAGCATCGAGGCCATCAAGACTTCTATAAGGGTAAACCCCTCACGCACTCTGCTTTTTGGGACCTTTGCTTTCATAATAGGTTCGACTATGCTCACTACAGGTCAGTTCCCGGTATTCTTTACCATTCCCGTCGCCGAAACAATCGTTATGGCAAAACTCTTCCCATTGGACGATACGGTAAGGCTTGTGCCGCTGCCGGTTAATAAATTACCTAATGGGCCGAACTTGAACAGCGTATCTCCCGTGCAGCTAACTTCCGAATCAATCGCGTATGTATCTACCACCTCTGATGTTTTAAGGTTTGTTATCACATAGCTGCGGTATGGCGCCCCGCCCTGCATCGTCAATTGATAGCCGTTCGTATTGTCGGCTGCGTTGGTGATTGCTAATTGCCGGGTCAGTCTCAGGTCGGTGACAACCTTGCTTGCCGTCGTTTCCGCCTTTTTTCGCCGTAAAGCTCCAAACTGCAGCTTCGGCATCGCAACAAGAGCCATTATACCGATGATAACTACGATTATAATCAGCTCTGCCAGACTGAAGCCCTTCTTGAGCTTTGCCATAATCCCTGCTCCATTTGTTTAAGAAACAGCAAGGACAGCCGGGCTAAGCCGCTTCGGCAGTCCTTGCTTTCCTCTGTTCTGCAGAAACTGTGCACAGCTTTTCAATAACGCTACCGACAGTCACTCACTCTTAAGAGCAATAGCCGATATTAGGGGTGAGTATGAGTCGTAGCATCAACATGGCCGGTCGTTTTGCTCAGCGCATAGCCAGTGCCGAACGGACAAAGAGGTGCGCCATCCGGGAAATAGTTGATGTCCCCCGTCAACTGTGTAAGTGGACTGGGGGCCGCGCCTGTGTTGGCCGTGAACAGCTCTATCTGGCTGTTCATTATATCGATGTTCGTCTCGCAGCTTCTCCTCTTGGCATTGGCTGCGCTCTCACCTATCCTCGGAACAGCGATTGCCGCAAGAGCTGCAAGTATCAATACGACTATCAGCAGCTCGACCAGTGTGAAACCTCTTTTTGCCTTAATCATCTTTTCATTCCTCTCAAAATAAGTATTAATTTCGTAAACCTGACCGCTTTTATCGACACAATTTACAACCTACTTTCGTTTTTTTTATCTCTGCAAATAACATTTATACCTGCCCTGCACTGAGCTTTGTCGAAGTGCCTGCACTTTCAGCGCCCTCACCCCGCACCAGACGCTCCGGCTCGGTGCGGGGCTCACACCAAAGCCGTTAAAACAAAAAATCCTCCCGTTATGCCTCTTGAAAACAACCTGAAACAGCAGCAATAACAAATTGCTCGGCCCTGCAAAACAAACTGAATATTCCGCCGTCCTCTTTTATTAAAGTATAACCCATTTTTTAAGTCCCGGTTGCCTATTATCAGCAAAAATAAAGTTTTTATCTTCCGTCACAAACCTTACAATCGATACCAGCCACTTTTTTTTACCTGGTTCCGATAAATATCTCACCTGTCCTCCGCTGTCACTTCAGGTGACTCATATAGTCGAACATTGGCAGATACACGCCTAATAAAATAAAACCGACAATTGTGCCCATAAAAACAGTTAAAGCCGGTTCAAGTTTCACAAGTAAAGAGTTAATGTTCCTGTTTATGTCCTTGTCTAAAAAATCCACGCCCTTGCCGAGCATCTCAGGCAGTATCCCCGCCTCTTCTCCGGCAGCCGCAAGCTGTATTATCATCGGCGGAAAAAGCTCGTATCGGCTCATCGCCTCCGCCATCGCGTTGCCCGCCTCCACCTTCTCCTGTAATGCGGCCCCAATCTCCTCCACCGTCTGGTTGTTCGCCACCACCTTCGCTACATCAAGTGCGTTAAGATACGGAACTCCCGCCGAAGCCATCATCGAAAATGTCCGGATAAACCGTGACACCACTAACATCCGGTTCAGTCTCCCCAGCACCGGCATTTGAAGCTTAAATGCATCCCACTTCGCACGCCATTTCGGGCCCTTAAACAATCTGCGGACAATGTGCAAGCAACCGAAACCGCAAATCAGCACAACCGGCCACCACCGCCGAACCACTACGCTCAGCTTCATCAGTATCAGCGTCGGAACCGGCAGGTCCACGTGAAGCTGCTCATATACCTTCGAGAATACCGGTATCACAAATGCAACTAAGTAAAATATAATCGCCACGCACATAATTCCTACAATGATAGGATACGCAAAGCTCGACTTTACCTGCCGTCTCATGTCCGCCTGTTTCTCTAAGTAAACAGCCGCCATATCCAGCGTGCTTGACAGCTTTCCTCCCGATTCCCCCGCCTCTAACATCCCTAAAAAGAACTCCGAAAATACCTCCCTGTGTTTGCCGAAAGCGTCCTTCAGGCTCGAACCCGTCTCAACTCGCTGCCTGATGTCCGCAATCCTGTTCTTAAAGGGCACGCTTTCTGTCTGCTCCTCCAGCACTTGCAGACATCTTGCTATCGATAATCCCGCGGAGCACATCCCCGCAAATCTGTAAGCAAAGTTAACTACCTCGGCGGTTTTAATCTTGCCTTTTCGCCTGCTCACTCTCTTTCTCCGCCGGGCCTTCACCAGGGCATACCCAAGCTTCTCCATCTCCTCCCGGAGCTCCGAAAGGCTCTCTATGTCGTGGTACACGCCGGTGAATATATTTCCGCCTTCATCTCTCGCTTTGTATTCGAATACAGCCATTACTTCACTCTCACATCTACTCCGCGCTCTAACTCTTCGAGCGTCGTTCTGCCCGCAAGCACCTCTTCAATGCCCCTTGTGCGCAGCGTCCTCATCCCTTCTTTTACCGCCTGTTCCTTGATTTCATCGTTGCTGTTGCCTTCGACTATCATTTTCCTTATCTGGTATGTGATGGGCAATATCTCGAAAATTGCTTCTCTCCCGTAATATCCCGTGTGATAACACGTATTGCACCCGTTGCCGCGATAAAGACTAACGCCATTGCCCAGCTCCCCAAGACATTCCAGTTCTTCCTGCGAAGGTTTACACATCTGCCGGCATTTCTCGCAGCTGGTGCGTATAAGTCTTTGTGATATGCTGCCTATAAGAGTCGAGGCCACCATAAACGGCGGCACCCCGAGGTCAACTAATCGCGATACCACTCCGACCGCATCGTTCGTATGCAGTGTGCTTAGCACAATGTGACCCGTCAGCGCTGCCCTTATGGCTATCTCCGCCGTCTCAAGGTCTCGTATCTCGCCCACTAAAATAATGTCGGGGTCCTGTCTTACTATGCTTCGAAGTCCGTTCGCAAAGGTCACGCCCGCAGCAAGGTTCACCTGAACCTGCGTCACGCCTTTCAAACGATATTCGACAGGGTCCTCGACCGTCACAATATTCAGGTCGGGCGTGTTTAAAACCTGCAGAACCGAATACAGGGTCGTCGTCTTGCCGCTCCCAGTCGGACCGGTTAGCAGCAGTATCCCGCACGGACATTTAATCAGCTCCCTGAACTTCTTGTTGTCTTCCTCTGATGTCACTACATCGTCAAGGTTCCAGACTCCCGTGCTTCTGTCCAGCACCCTCATCACTATCTTCTCTCCTCCCACCGAAGGCAGCAATGAAACACGCAAATCATATTCTTTACCCCGGAACTGAACGCTCATGTGCCCGTCCTGCGGCAGCCGGTGCTCCGAAATGTCCATATCCGTGAGAATCTTAATATGTGAAACGACCTCCTGCTGCACCGATGCGGGTATTTCTACCGCCTCGTGCAAAATGCCATCTACACGGTAACGAACCCGCACGTCGTAATCCTGCGGCTCGATATGAATGTCGCTCGCACGGGCATCAATCGCCCCGTTGATTATCGATGAAACTAATCTTGTCACCGGTGCGTTGGCGACCTCCGGCGACTTGAACTTTCCTATTATGCTGTCCGTTGATTTGTCGGTCGGCGCCTGCTTCAAACGCAGCGAAACTATGTCCTGCCGCGTAACGTTCCCGACGTTGAAATGATACATTACCGCCTGTCTTATCGCGCTTAACATGGCATAAAGCGGCACTACCTGGCACCCCGTCCGCGCTTCAATCTTGTCGCGAATCGCCAGGTTCAAAGGTGATGCCATCGCTACATACAGCTTCTTCCCTTCTTTTCTGACCGGTATCAGGTTATACTGGTTGACTATCTCGTACGATACCATTTGTGCTGCCATAGGGTCTATTATGTCGGGCGACAGTGTTATAAACTCTATGTTACTGTCGAACATCACTATCTTGGTAAGGTCATCGTCACTGACAAGCGCCTCTTCCTTCAGTATGCTGATTATACCCTGTCCGCTCTCCTGCTGCTTCTTGATTACACCTTGCAGAACATCTGCCGGAAGAATGTTCTCCTTCTCTATGAACGAGATTATCTTGTCCTGCTCCTGCATTACAGGCTCTTCCCCTTGTCCTTAACTATCTTGTTTTTAGCAATGCTATCGACATCTGAACGGGGCGACTTAACTTTACCCCCTTATAGAAAGCCCCGCCGCTGTCCAAAACCTCGCCTCCCACCGGAAAAAACAAACGACCAATAATACAGGGAAAACAATTTTCGCACCCAAAAAACTATCTCAAAACGCTTAATTTCGCCGATTGTCCATTTTGAGATGGTCTCTTACGAATCTTATAGGGTCTTATAAAAATGCGAAAAACAGAATTAGTTTGAGTTTGATAATTTAACGTAACCCCTTATAAAACAAGGAGTTGTGGGGGGGGGGGGGGGTATGTGCGTAAAAAGGTAAATGTACTAATTAAGTCCGCCTCAGAAACGCTCGATAAACCAGCAGGATTTCATCCCGAATCTTCGGGATTGATTAAATCCGCAAACTCGGAAAACCGGTATTGCCGTAGTCGCCTGTGGAATTGACCGATGTATTGTAAACCTTTTTAACAAACGGCTTGTATTATGGAGAACAAACATACTAATTTATCGACCGCCCCCGCTGCCCGGGCTCAAACGGCCGATACGGCTCTTCAATTTCTCAAGAGCCTGCCGTTTGCGGGGCTCGCAGGGGACAATCCCGAGCAGGCCCTCAAAAACATCATCAAGGCAATCGTCAAACGCCTCTCCGCAGACAACGGTTATATCCTCATCGAAAATAAAAACAACGCCGGCATGGAGCCTGCCGTTGCCGCACATAGAGACGCCGACACCGAATCGGTCAGCACCTTTAGTACCGCTGTCGCAGACGGGGTAATGAAAACCAATAATGGCATCCTCCTCAATGATGCTATGAACAATAAAGATTTCTTCGGCGACCCGAGTCTCCAGAGATTCAATATAAAATCTGTAATCTGCATCCCGATAGCCGCAGAAACAACGCCGACCGCCGTCCTTTATCTCGACAGTCTTCAGGAACACTGTAATTGGCAGCAGGATGATTTGAAGCTCCTCGAACCTGTGACTCACTGCCTCTGGCTCGCCCTCCACCTCGTTCAACTGCAGGAAGAAATTGTCAAAAACCGCCGGCTGGTACAGGTAGGCCAGATTTCCCTCCAAATCTCCCACTCAATTAAAAACATACTCCAGCTTATCCTCGGCTCCACCGAAGTTATTGACTTCGGCCTCCGAACTAACGAGATTCATCGCGTCAAACGAAGCTGGGACATTCTTAAGCCCAATCTCGAAAGGGTCAGAAAATTTACGCTCGATATGCTCGACTTCAGCAAAGAAAGACATCTTGAGCTGGGCCCCTGCAACTTCAACGCTGTTATCCAGAGCGCAATCGAATCCCTTAATTCCCAGTTGAAACAGAAAAAAACCAAGCTCCATATCCGCATCGACCAGCAAATACCGCTCATTGAGCTTGACGGTGAGCGAATACACGAAATGGCCGCAAACCTTATTCTCAACGCCATTGACATCGTGGACGAAAACACCGGCATTGTAACTGTCGAAACAAAATACCTCCGGCAGGAAAACGCCGTTCAGCTCAGGGTCACCGACAACGGCCCCGGAATCAGTGATGAAGCCAGGGAAAGATTGTTCCTGCCCTTTGAGTCAACCAAAAATAAGCTCGGCACAGGCCTCGGACTGGCCATCGCCAAACAAATTGTTGAGCAGCACAAAGCCAAAATAGAAATAGAGTCCGAAGTGGGAAAGGGCGCTACCTTCGTAATCACACTCCCCGCTAAAATTATAAAGGAAAACTAACGGCTGCCGCCCTCTCCAGCACGGCACGCAATTATTTCCCTTGAATTTTCAACCCCACGCCCGTAAAATCAAATATCAGCTTTGACTTGTGGCCTAGCCACTTGTGGCCCAGCCACTCGTGGCCAGGCTATGATACTTCGTTTCCGCACAATATGTGCTTGCGTCTGTAGCTCAATTGGATAGAGCATTGGTCTACGGAACCAAAGGTTGCAGGTTCGAGTCCTGCCAGACGCGGTCCCGGCAGGACACCTACCGGTGGAAACAAATTCGAAATTCAAATGACAAGAACAACAGCTGTCCGGCTCAGAGGCTTTTGTTTGGAACATTCGAATTTTGGTTATTTGATATTGTTTCGTATTTCGATATTCGGATTTCGAATTTAAGCCCTTAAATAGCAAGATAATGCAAAATAAGAGTAAGCTACTTATAGTCCCTTCGCTTAATTCCTGCAATAATCGCTATCATCTATCCTGGATACTGATAATGCTCAGTTATCTTTCTACCGTTTTCGCGCAGGGAAAAGGACTAAAGTCTTTTATCCATACCAAGGGGGCTAAATGTAGCGGAAATTCTTGGAACAAGGAGAACTTTTACTATGAGAACCATAAGAATATTGTTAATAAGTGCCGTGCTGTTCGGCAAGGTGTGTCTTGCCTCCGATAACACACAGAAGAAGGAACTGGGTGTCACCTTCGACCTGACTTATACCAGCAAGTGGTTGAGTAAAGGCATTGAATCTTATAGGTCGAAGGGTGGCCTTTTCAAATCAATCGATATTGACTTCTATGGCACGGGTTTCGGCTTAAGAGTCACCCATAGAAATGCCACTTCATCAGGTTTCGTGGACAACCAGAGAATTGATTATCGACCTTACTTTAAAGGTTCGCTTTTCGACAACACAAAGTATTTTACGAAATACGATATAAGTGTCGGTTATGAATCTTATACCGGCCTGGCGTCCCATAAAGCCAACACCACTTATGAATGGGTGAACTCCTTCTCCTGGCCGAATCTTCTCCCTTATGGACTGGTGCCCGGCTACATCTTCTACTATGAATACCCTGCCAACAGTGGCGAAGCTAACAGAAACAATAATGGCGCCGTTCATAGTTTCCTGCTTGGTTATGATATGAAAGTGCCTGAATTAAAAAATCCACTCAAGTTGTCAACGGAAGTCGCTTATTATGATGGCCTTTCCAACAGGGTCAGCGATTGGGCTTACTTTACCGCCGGAATATCTACCAGATTCAGCATCACTGACAATCTCTCATTCGTGCCGGGCATTTACCATCAGCTTACAATGGATGAGTCGATTTCCGAACACAAAGACATTACTTATACTATGTTAAGTATGAAGTATAAATTTTAGGTTCTCGCTTGTGACATTGGCAAAGAATAATATCGAAATTGGGCATTCGAGACCGATTTGGCTGATATGTTATCATACAGCTTCCATTTATGTATAAAGGAAAACTTCAAATGGCCGCCGAACAAAAAAGTATGAAATCTCTTATGATAGAAAAGCGGACATTCCCCGTGCCGGCAAAGATTCGTGCTAACGCCTATGTAAAAAGCCCCAAGCAGTATCAGCAGATGTGGGACCAGTCGCTCAACGACCCCGACGTCTTCTGGCTCCAGCAGGCAAAACGCCTCACCTGGTTCAAAAAGCCGACCAAAAGTCTCGACTACACCTGGGACATAAAAACAAGGACAATTGAGCATACCTGGTTCGCCGATGGTCAGTTGAACGTCTCCTATAACTGCCTTGACCGGCACCTCAATACGCCCGTCGCAAAAAAAACCGCCCTGATATGGCAGGGTGAAGCCGAAGATGCCGTCCGTAAATTCACCTATGAGGAGCTTTATGTGCAGGTCTGCAAATTTGCGAACGTCCTGAAATCGAAAGGTATAAAAAAAGGCGACCGCGTAGCGGTTTATCTGCCTATGATTCCTGAGCTTCCGATAGTTATGCTCGCCTGTTCCCGCATTGGGGCGATTCACTCCGTTATCTTCGGCGGCTTCAGCGCAGATGCCATTGAGGGACGCATTAACGACTCCAACTGCAAAATGCTTATCACCTCGAATGTCTCGCTGCGTGCCGGCAAGCACATCAAGCTCAAGGAAATCGCCGATGCCGCGCTGAAAAAAACCCCTACGGTTGAGAACGTTATAGTTGTCAAAGCCGGCGAAGACCCCTGTGATATGAAAGCAGGCAGGGACGCCTGGTATCACGATGTAATGGCCGGCGCCGCAGAAAAATGCGACCCCGAACCTATGAACGCCGACGACCCACTCTTCATTCTTTACACCTCCGGCTCGACCGGCAAACCCAAGGGCGTCGTTCACATTACAGGCGGCTACCTCGTCCACGTCGCCATCACTCACGAAATCGTCTTCAACATCCACGACGACGATATTTACTGGTGCACCGCCGACATCGGCTGGGTCACCGGCCACAGCTATATCGTCTATGGCCCTCTCGCAGACGGCGGCACCTCCCTGATGTTCGAAGGCGTCCCGACATTTCCCGACGCCGGCCGCTTCTGGCACATCTGCGACAAATTCGGTGTCACCGTCTTCTATACCGCCCCGACCGCTATTCGTTCCCTGATGCGGCTCGGAGACGAATGGCCCGCAAAATATAAGCTCGATACCTTAAGAATCCTCGGCACCGTCGGCGAGCCTATCAACCCGGAGGCCTGGATATGGTACTACGAACAAATCGGGCGAAACAGATGCCCCATCGTCGATACCTGGTGGCAGACGGAAACAGGCGGCTTTATGATTACGCCTCTGCCGGGCGCTCATACTCTTAAACCCGGCAGCGCAAGCCGTCCCTTCTTCGGCGTTGACCCCGTCGTTCTGCGGGATGACGGGACCGAATGTGACGTCAACGAAGGTGGAAAACTCTGCATACGAAAACCCTGGCCCGGTATGATGAAAACTATGTGGGGCGACCACGAAAGGTTCATCGATACCTACTTCACTATATTCGACAATATCTATTTCGCCGGCGATGGCTGCCGAATTGATGAAGATGGCGACTACTGGCTGATGGGGCGAATTGACGACGTCGTCAACGTCTCAGGGCATCGCATAGGGACCGCCGAGGTCGAAAGCGCACTCGTCAGTCACGCTAAGGTCGCCGAAGCCGCCGTCACGCCGATGCCTCACGAAATTAAAGGCCAGGCGCTCTATGCCTTCGTCACCCTCGTCCAAGGTGCCGCAGAAAGCGAACAACTTAAAAAAGAGCTTGCATTGCACGTCAGAAAGGAAATCGGCGCCATCGCCGTCCCTGACGTTATTCAGTTCGCACCGGCTCTGCCCAAAACACGCTCAGGAAAAATTATGCGGCGAATCCTCCGAAAAATCGCCGAAAAAGATACGGACAACCTCGGTGACATCTCTACTCTTGCAGACCCGGGCGTGGTTGAGAATCTTATAAAGGGACGCGGATAAAAAACTGTTTATACTTTATTTCTCTGTGTCCTCTGCCTGCCCGCCGTAGCCTTGGCGAAGGCGGATGTCCTCTCGGTTCGACAGGCTCACCGTCCTGAGTGAAGTCGAAGGAGTGGCTAAACTTCTTTTTTATTAGAGTCTTTTCCTCACAGGCCGTGAATCGCAAACACATTCGCCTTGACTGCTTCTATCGTCGCTTCCACCGCAGGCATCACCGCAGCTCTCTGCTGGCTGCTCACCGCCGGCGTCTTGTCCCGCAATCCCCCCTGCTGTCCTGTCTTATCGAGCACAATGCCGCCGCCGTCCCCGCCGCTGTTATCGCCGGCAAAAATACTCCACGCAAGCGACCACGCCCTCACCGTATTATCCAGATTGTACCCCCCGCCGCCCGCCGCAAGGATGGGCCTGCCGATGCTCAACAGGTGGTTGATAATCTCGACATAAACGTTATTGGTCAAACACAGATGCGCAAGCGGGTCCCCCGCAAGCGCATCCGTTCCAAGCTCGAACACAATCACATCGGGTCCGAACGCCCCAATCAGCGGCACAGCTATCTCTTTATACGCCTTCATATACGCCTGGTCATAAGTCCCAGCCGGCAGAGGTATATTCACACAGTATCCTTTCCCTTCGCCGCTGCCGATTTCATCCTCGAATCCCGTCCCGGGAAACAGCATCCTCGGGTTCTCGTGCAGCGATATCGTCATAACGTCCCGCCGACCGTAAAATCCGTAAGCCACCCCGTCTCCGTGATGAACATCCACGTCGAGATACAGGACCCGCTTGCCCGCCTCTGCAAATATCATACACGCAAGCGCAACGTCATTGATATAGCAGAACCCCGATGCCCGCTCCGGCATCGCATGGTGAAACCCTCCCGATGGATTGAACACGACGTCCGCCTCGTCATCTAATATCAGTCCTGCCCCCACAAGCGTTCCTCCCGTTGCAAGCGCAGCGCCCTCATACATCCCCGCAAATATAGGGCAGTCCGGCGTCCCTATCCCCATCTCTAACGCTTCAACGCCCCATTTGCCTTTTGACGCCGTTTGCAAGGCGTGCAGATACCGTGCGCTGTGGAACTTTTTTAAAACCATTCTTTCAGCCGGCTGCGGCGCAGCTTCTTTTGTATTTGGCTGGTTCAGCAGTCCCATCGCGGCTGCTGTCTCTCGCACCTTTTTAGCTCTGCTGACATTGAACGGATGTTCGGGCGGATACGGATATTTCTCCAGCTCACCCGAATATATAAACACCGCTTTTCTTGTCGCCATATCTGCATTATAATGTGCCTCGCCTCCTTTTCAAGTTTTCCTCCGGCCACATTTTATTTAGCCCCCGAAGTTCTTGACTTCGGGGGTTACTTATGCGAGGTTCGCTTAACCCCAAACCGCCGGCCTTGCCAGCGGCTGCCCTCATAGCAGCCCCTGAATTCATTCGGGGCCTTTTCCGTGCTTTTTGACTTGAAATTCAGTAAAATCAAAAAAGTTAAAATTTATTTGAACTAATCTGGTCAAATTGCGTCTTTACCCAATGATACGGGAAAGATTTCAAAGGACATATATGGATTTTGAAAAACAACTGGAAGAAATAGTACATCGCTGCCAGGACGGCGAAAGAGCAGCCTTTGAAGAACTGTTCGAGATGTATCAGCCACGGCTGAAATATTATGTCAGGCGTCTGGATAGTGAAGGTGTCAACATTGATGATACTCTCCAAGATATCTGGCTGACTGTTGTTAAAAAAATACATAAGCTAAAAGATGCTCAGATTTTCGCTGTCTGGCTGTACCGTATCGCAAGGAATAAGGTTTATGATGGATTCAGGCGCAAAGATAGGTTTGTCAGACTGCCGGAAGAAGATGAGTTTCCCGTATCAGGTGGTGACGAGCCGGTCTTCGATGCAAATGACGCTGAGAAGTTACACAGGGTCTTGAATGAACTCAAACCTTATCACAGAGAAGTGTTGACGCTATCCTTCGTTGAACAGATGTCTTACAAATCGATAGCTGATGTTGTTGGTTGTAGTATTGGAACTGTCAGGTCACGAATATTTTACGCAAAGCAATCTCTTCGTGAAGAAATGGAGAGGCAAAATGGATAATAACAAAAAACTATTTGAAGGACTGTTAAAAGCGGACGGCATTAATCCTGCTGGTGCTACAGAATATGAACGCATTGCTTTTGGAAAAATGCTTGACCAACAGTCAAAATCTAAACAATCAAAGCCGGGCATTGCCCGGCCTGATATATGGAGAATAATTATGAAAAGTAGAATAACAAAATTAGCCGCTGCAGCAGTGATTGCTGTAGCTGCAATTCTATCGATAACTTTTTTAAATAAGTCTATTCCAGCTGCTTATGCACTTGAACAGACGATACAAGCCGCCCATAGTGTCCGCTATTTGCATGTCAGGAATTCCGTGGAATCACAGGATGAACCGATGGAGTTTTGGGTGGAATTCGGACCGAGCGGCGAACTCAAAAATATGCGATTCAATAAACCTGCATGGATGGATTCCGAAGATGGGGAAACAGTTATAGTCTGGAAAGACAACAAAATGCAGCTATGGATTAAAAAGAAAAACTTTCTTGTTACTCTTGAAGATAAGGAAGTTGCGGCCCAAGTGCTCAAGCAAGTAGAGCAGCTTGATCCCAAGTTTGCCGTTCAATGTCTGCAAGAAAAGCAGCAAGAAGGTGCTATAGAATTAACAATGGAAGAACCTGTAGATAAAGACGAACCAATAGTTGTGACGGCGACGTCACTGAAAAAAGATGACGATTCCCCTTTCCAGCGTATAGTTCTATTTGTCGATCAGGCTACAAGGCTTGTAAATTCAGTTGACCTCTATAAGCTCGAAAACGGTGAGTATCATAAGGTAATGACCAGTGAATATTTTGATTACAATCAGCCTATTGATGCCGCGATGTTTACTTTCAAAGACATTCCCGATAGTGCGACGCGGTGGGACCAAACAGCCCAGGAGGTTGGTCTATCACAGGGAAACTTCACCAACGAAGAAATTGCCGCTGAAGTGGTCCGCCAGTTTCTGCAGGCCTTGATTGATCACGACTATGCCAAAGCAGGTAAATTGTTTTCAGGTGTACCTGCTGAAAGAATAGAAAAGGCTTATGGTCAAATCAGGTTTATTAAAATTATTTCTATCGAAAAACCTGTTTCGCATGCGCTAACAGGCGGTCTTTATGTTCCATGTACAGTTGAGATTGAAGAGAATGGCAAGATAATCCAATGGCACCCGGAACATTCTTATGTTCGACAGGTACATGGACAGCCGGGCCGTTGGGAAATTATTGGCGGATTCCGTGGGATATAAGAATTTACTGCTCAGATATATCAGGTGATTTATTACAAAGGCTGTGGAATAACCGGGGACGTTGGGGCTGTTGAAAAAACATTCGCGCAGCGTCTCGGCGTAGTCCGATAGAACGAAGACGGATTGATTTTTGCTGTCCGCCGTAAGTAGAATCCAGCATCGACACTTTTGTCTTTAGTCTGTGGTCTTGGGTCTGTCCTCTGTCCTCCGTCTTCTCGAATCCCTCGCAAAAACCAATTCGACATATAAAATGCTCGTAGTCCTTTTGATTAATCAAAAGGACTATATCCTTGTCAACTTCGCAGCAAATCATTGTTTTGAATTTTGCACTATGGTTTTTAGCTTTACGCTTTTCACTTCCTTACATCCGCCAATTCTCCAATCTTCTAAAGATGGTGAGCTTGTTTATCCTGAGCTTGTCGAAGGAGTCGAACCATTCGCTAATCCGCTTATTTCCGACCTCAACTATCTATAATTAAATCTCTGCGTCAATCTTGCGATTGCCCGTCATAAGTGGAATCAGCGGTTAGCTGTTTTACCCTTTTAGTCAGCTTCACAAATGGGGCATTGCCAAATGACCCAGTGGACGAAGGAAAAATTTCCGACAAAGCCTGCTTTGAGAGAAAATTTTACCGAGCACACCAAGCTGACTAAAAACTCTGTGGTCTCTGCATCCTCGGCGGTAAAAAATAACAGTGTCAATCTGTGTAAATCAGTGTCAAAAAAATTCGTGCTTATTTGTGTTCATTCGTGGTTAATTATTTTCTGCGCCACCAGCGAAATCAGCGTCTAAAAATTCTCCGCTAATTTGGGCAATCTGTGAAGATATGAAGAGAGGGCATCCTCAAGTATAATTCGGTAGATTGTTAACCCTTATACGAAAGGAGCCCTCAATGACTACATATTATATTGGAGCTGATGTGCATAGCAACAGTA